>Ga0247814_10000079_pt1:47500-91879 | contig 91879 bp, 78 predicted proteins | sample UWRJL179409R1_FD_179947 | JGI IMG/M metagenome (GOLD analysis project Ga0247814, IMG submission 179947) | Plant litter microbial communities from Arlington Agricultural Research Station in Wisconsin, United States - UWRJ-L179-409R-1 | ecosystem: Environmental > Terrestrial > Plant... | reverse complement strand
ACATTTTTGTTCCAAACCAGCAACCCATGCAAATGTTTGGGGATTATATACGGATAATGGCTCCACGTAACGCCCAATCACTTTTTCGGTAAGGGATAGAACCTTTTTTCCACAAAATGAAACGACACGGTAATATAAAGTATTTTTAGTATGCATGTTATAACTCAGAATTGTTCAGTTTTGATGACCCTTGCCGGATTACCCACTGCTGTGGCTCCATCTGGAATATCTTTGTTGACCACTGATCCTACCCCTACAAAACTTTCGGTCCCCACAGAGGTACCTGGCTTAAAAAAGACACCGATACCCACAGTCGAGAAACTGCCGATACGGGTATTGGACGTACAACCACCGCCACTGATTAAAACATACTCACCGATGCGGGTACCATGCCCAAGACTTGCCCGTAAATAGATCACAGATCCATTACCGATTTCGACGCTATTATTGATGATGGCGTGTTGTAAGACAATTATACCACGTTCACCCAACGTAACATATTTGCCGATCAATGCTTGACTGGAAATGTAATTAATATTAATCCCCCCGATATCCTCAAATTTTTCGGTGAGGCGCTTACGTTCCCTGTTATTTCCTATGGCTACAATAAATTTGGGGCATACATGGCGAATGTGATGTATAGCTTCATCAAAGGTACGGTAAATGGTGTAATTTTCTTCAATGTAGGGCAAGGGCGCAACGGAAGTGTCATTGTAAAAGTACAAATCGGAGTCGTTCCCGTCAAACCCCATGGAAGAAACCACATCTGATGCTAAACCACCCGTTCCTATTATTAACATACAATGCGAATCAAGATTTAATAAATTCGTAAAAAAAGAAACCCATGCCTTTCATATGTACACTAAATGTATATCACCCTATTCTAGGATATATTTCAAATACTTGAACATTTTATTTCTTACTAAGGCACTAAAATTAGCAAAAATAATGACCTGTAAAGGAATTTGAAAGGTAATATAGCCATGAACTATTTCAACGTAAGATGCTTTACCAGACCTTGATTTGCATTATATATATTGTATATTTAACCTCACAAATCATACAATAAATTTCGAAATCGCTTGGTACCTAAAACATGCCTTGTTACAGGAGCCTCCTCTGGCATCGGCTTCCAGATGGCCTTGAATCTCTCTTCATATAAATGTTTGTTATTGCTCCCCTGCCGTACAACAGAAAAAGCCCAAGAAACAGAAAGGCGTATTAAAGCGGTTTATCCCTATGCGTTGATTCAAACATATGTTTGTGACCTTTCTGAACAATCCTCCATTCATACGTTTTGTGAGCAAATAATTAAAGAACACCACCGCTTGGATGTGTTGATTCATAATGCAGGCTGTGTATCGTCTACCCTACAATGGACCAGCGATGGCATAGAACTTCAGTTTGCCGTGAACCAACTGGCACCTTTTCTTATGAACCATATGTTACTTCCCCTACTAAATGCAAGCGAAAATGGCCGGATCATTCACGTGAATTCGCGGGCCCACGCTCGAGGTACCCTATATTTTGACGACCTGTTCCTGCAACAAAAATATGCCCTTTCCAAAGCCTATAACCAATCAAAATTAGCCAACATGCTCTACACTTACAGGCTTGCCGATTTACTTTCCAGTACAAATGTTACAGTGAACGCATTTCATCCAGGCTTAGTAAATACCGATTTTGGCGTTAAAAATGTAAATGCTGTACATAAATTTATGTGGCAATTGATGCGCATATTAGGCAGAACACCACACCAGGCGGCTGAAGATGGACTTTATTTAGCACTGTCGCCCGACGTAAAACACATAACTGGTAAATATTATCACCGTCAACAACAGATTGTATCTTCGACAAAAAGCCTCAATCGCCTGTGGCAGCAAAAAGTGTGGGATATTTGCACCAAAATGACCCATATACCATCTACCGAATATGGACAAGTACCCTAGACGAACCATCCGCTCATACGGATTTCTGGAAGCCAACTCCTTTTATAGCCTACCACAAACGTATGAGGAAGCCCGCGAAAGTATTCTTTTTGCTGGCGAACGACAGCTACAAGTCTGCCCCAAAGGAAGCGCCCTTAGTTTTAGTAACGTGTGCTTACTTAACAACGGGATGGCCATCGATGTATTGGCGCTAAACCGGATTTTACATATTGATAGGGAAAAAGAAGAAATTTGCGTGCAGGCCGGTACGTTGGTGCCCCACATTCTCCAACAAATTATGCCGATGGGCTTTACCTTGGTGGGACTTACGGGTTCACTGGGGAATACAGTGGCAGGAAACATCGGCAATGATGTAAACGGTAAAGACTCTTGGAAAAATGGGCATTTCTGCCAAAACGTTCTCTCATTGAAAATAATTACGGCAGAGGGTATATTACTAGATATTACCCCCATATCGCACCCAGAACTTTTTGCCGCCATTGCCGGAGGGATGGGATTGATTGCGCTAGTGGTGGAAGTTACCCTGAAAATGAAACGGATACCGTCGTTTATGGTACAAGAAGAAAGGTTGAAACTGTCAGGTCTTTCTGACCTTACCCACCAGATGGACCAATTAGACGTAACCAACGCCGAATTTGCTTATTGCTGGACCGATCCTTATGCACCACTTGCACAATTGGGGCGTGGTTTTATACAAATAGCCCATTTTGTGAAAGACCCAACCGATCATCCTACAGAAAAATTACAGAAAGGATTTGTACAAAAAAAACGAATCGGTCCATTTACCCCCAAAATATTCTGGGGTATTGCCCGACAGTTTGATGCTCCTTTCATGTATGGTATTGCCGGATACCTTAAATACCATCTGAATTATAGCAAATCTTTCCGACCGGTCCCTTTTACCGGATACCAATATCCTATGCTAAAGTATTTGCCAGAATGGAATCTAAAATACTACCCCTATAGTTTTCGTGAAATTCAAATACTATTTCCAACTCAAATGTTTCATGAGGGGTTTGAAAAAATCATGCGTATCTGCCGGGCCAAAAAATTCACCCCCTATGTGTGTGCCGTACGCAAACACAAGGTGCAACCCGGCTATTTATCATTTGCGGAGAATGGTTTTTCAATGACTCTGAATTATGGGCTCAATGACCATTCGCCCAAAGAAACCACTATTTTTGAAGAGACGGTTATTGAAACCATCCTACAGCTGGGCGGAAGGATTTACTTGGGCAAATATCCTTTTCTTTCCCCAGAAACCGTAAAACGCATGTACCCAGGCATGGAAAATTTCCTTCGCATAAAAAGGGAAATCGATCCTAAAAACATATTTTGGTCCGATGCGGCCGATTTTTTAATCGGCCATTGAAAATAGGTGCTTAAGCCTTGACCATAAACCACCGGCTGGCGGTTGCTTTTCGACGGTTGCCTGTTCATGGCCCAATAATTTCAACAGATCTTGTTTGTTAACTGAAAATGAATGGTTGAACTGGCGCACACTCTTTAATCCTTTGGGACCATCAAATATATTCCCCTTGAGAAAAAAATCCGGGTGGGATTCAAACACCTGTACTGTATTGTCATCAATCTTATGGTAATAATACAATTGTGCCCCTTGAGGAATGATGCCATAAACAGCGGCCAAACGAATTTCATCCGTAAAATTTTCGCCCGAAGCATGGAGCAACCGATGGTCATAAATCAATGCTTCCCCTTTTTTCATATAAAGGGGGATGGTCTTTTCCCACAACAAATCATTCACTTCGCTATATGCAGATGATATGTTTGCGCTACGGTACGTCTTAAGCCAAGCATGGCTTTCAGGCAATACCTTGATGGCGCCGTTGTTTTCATGCAAATCTACCAACGGTACCCAAATATTGAATGAGCGGAATTGATCCTCATCTACTATATTCCAGTCTTGGTGCGGATGCAAAGTACCTTTGTTGCCCTTGCCTTTTGCAATAAAAGAACCTCCCAACGCATTACAATCCACAAATACTTCATCAATTGCCCGGGCAAAAACCTGGTTGATGAAGCCATTCATTTTCATCCGAAAATCTATATCGGGTACATGCGCGGTGGCATACATTCCTTCCGACACCGATCCATGGTTTGCATAATAGAAATTAACCAGTTCCGTTACTTCACTTTCAGTAAGAAAAGGAACCACTACGTATCCTTTTTTTAAAAGTTGTTCATCCAAGTTTATATCCGACAATATTTTTTGCATGGTTTAACCGCCAAAAATTTGAGACAATTTTTTAAATATCGATTTCTTTGCCATTACGGTCCCAAACCCTTCCGAACCCGGAAAAGCATTTATGCCGTAACCAGCGTCCTTCTTCATTTTTGTAACCATTTCTTTAATTTCCTCTCTACTGTACCTGGGAACCTCAAACGGAATTAATCCTATACTCCTGCCATTCTTGGGACGCTGACCGATGTCTTCAAAAAAATTATCGAAACGGATCAAAAAATCATCTTCCTGTTCAAATACCTCCAACTCATCCTTATCAGGCACTTTATAATGGAATACCATAGGAGCACCGGCCGATTTTATGCCTGCAGTAATGGCTTTTCGGATAACGCCAGTGGTATTGTTGGGAGAATAATGTATTACGCTCTGGTTTAAAATAACGGCAGTTCCGGCCTTCACTACCATCGGTTCCAATTGGCTATGTACCAAATCCTCGTTCCCGCTGAAAAAAAATGGCAATGTGGGTGCACGCAATGCTTTTGAATTGGCATACTGGCTTCCCGGCATAATCATGATGGGGCCATTGTCCATCGTAATATCACACAAGGGCACCCAGCAATTTAAGGCTACGGCTGCCGTTTCATCTACAATCGTCCAATCTTGGTGTGCGGCCAATGCACTGTCTACTCCCGGCATTTTACATAGAAATGCAGCACCAAATGGTTGGTAGTCCACAAACAACTCTTGATAATGCTTTGAAAATATGTTGACGATGCCCTCACTGGCTTTATTCTTATATTCGAAATTGGATGAATAGCTGCCTGAAAAAAAACCTTTTTCCGCCAAATTTGGGTGCAATTCGTCAAAAAAAACGTCCAACTCTTCCACTTCATCGGCTGTCAGAAAAGGCAGCACAATAAAACCTTGTTTATCAAAAAGTTCCTGATGTTCTTCGTTTTTAAAGATACGTATACCCATCATATTATTTTTTGAAATATCCTTTTGAAAAAACCAGGTTTATCTACATCGGGCGCCTTCGTCGGCTGCACATTTATCTCTGCCGCTTGTTCAATTAATTTTCTGGCATTTGTTTTTACGAACCTTTCTGCCAAAAATGAACTATCGACGCTTGGAAAATCGTATTCGGTAAACCCTAACGACACACCTACTTTGGGACGGGCATGTATATTGTTTCCAAACTGATCAAAATCTGTCATGAAAGAATCATCTTGGCTAAATTCTTCCACCATGCCACCTTTTTCCTTATCAAAAAAATAAGTCCTGAATTCCGCATTTTGGTGAGTAAAGTAAGTATTGGTTACAATACGTATGGAATCTGAATAATTAGGCGGAGAAAAATGGATGATGCTTTGGTCGAAAAACACGGCTTCGCCCGCTTTTATTTCCACCGGCACCAAATAATCAAGTATTTCATCGCTGACGCCCTGAAAAAACTCGGGAATAGACGAACCCCTGTATGTAGGAAGGATGCGATGGCTACCCGGCAGTACGAACAATGCCCCATTCTTTACCGTCAAATCCACCAACGGCACCCAAATATTTACGCCAGAAAATCTTGACTCGTCTACCAACGACATATCCTGGTGCACACACATTCCACTCTCCGGCCCAGGATTTTTTACGATAAAAGCGCCTAAAACAACCTTTACGTTTTGGAGATAGTTATTCATGCTACGCCCACAAATCCTTCTGATTTCGCTATCCGCAATTTTTCGGTATTCCTTGTCGCGGGAAAAAGTGCTTGGAAAAAAACCGGTCTCGTTTTCTGGATGTAATTTTTGGTACAATGCCCGTAATTCCTCCATTTCCGGCTCGGTATAAAAAGGAACGATGACATACCCGTCTTTTTCAAAGCGGGTTTGGATACCATCATCCTTAAATACTTTCAACATTTTATCGGGAAAGGAAAACATATCTCTAACTATTAAACTTAATTATGCGCCTACGACCCGTTTTTTTATCTCGCGGGCAATATTTAGCGGCGTATATTTCTCAAAGAAAGACCTATCATCTACCCAAGGCCTTTCAGGCTCTGGTTCAGGTTGTATCGTACTCTCCTGCTCTTCCGGTTTGCTCCCATCCATATTATATCCAAATAATTGGGAAAGCGTTTCACACATAGGAATATTGAATTCATTCCCTTTTTCCTTAATCAGCTCGATTAATTCAGCAGACGTAAATGATGGGAAAGCATAAGAATATTCACCCATTAGCTCATAACCTTCAATTTTTTCTCCCGAATCATACAAACGCGCCAATTCCTTATTGTCATATTTCAGGAAGAAATCTTCGTCAACGGCATATTTCAGAATCGTTGATTTTTTGCCATCAGGCTTTAGGTAATAATGGATGAGCTTGGCATCTTTCTGCGTTACCCCTACCCCAACCGCCAAACGGATCTCATCGGTTGTATTAGGGGGCGAAGCGTGGAATGTCCGGTTATCAAACATCAGTACCTCCCCGGGTTTCATATCCAAAGTTTTCAGGTATGGAAATATGCTGAACATGTGTTCGCTTAAAGGCACCGGTGTTTGTGGCGAAGGCGACGGACGCGGATTCTGCATCAACGTATGACTGCCCCTAATCACGCCCATACCTCCATTATCGATACTTGTTTCTACCAAGGCTACCCAACATGTTATAGAAGAGAAACCCTCATCCTCGCCGTCGGTAAATGTCCAATCTTGGTGTGCGGGAACCACGCCCTTAGGGTTAGGGTCCTTGACCACAAAACTAGCCACGAATGGTTTATAATTTATCAGGTATTGATCTAATTGGGGAAGTACCACCGACCATACTTTTTCCCGCACCCTACGGCACATTTCTTTGTCGGTTTGGTCCATACTCACATGGAAACCTCCTCCCCTTTCATCTTTTATCCCGATGGATGTATAATAATCCCTCAGGTCTTTTACCTCAGAATCGTTCAACAATGGAAAAACTGCGTAACCTTCTTTTTCAAAAAACCGCTGGCGTTCTTCGTCACGGAAAATAGGAATCATTTTATACATATTGGCTTTCCGTTTAATATATTCATGTTGCATCCGCCTGTAATCTAAAACGGATATCATTTGCTTGTTATACCTGAATTCGTCTACTTTAATTCCGGTCGTAGGCCTAATGCCTATGTCCGTATTATATTCCGCAAAAAAAGTGTCGGGCACATCATATTTTTCTACGTTCCCCGACTCATTTTTGTAATAATATGACAACTTCGCCTTTTCAGGAATAAACCCAAATGTAATGACGTCCCTTCTATTATCCGAAAGGTTGGGCGGGGATGCATGCAATAAAGCTTGGCTAAAAATCAGTGCTTGGCCAGCCTTCATTTGCACGCTTTTCAAGTCCTTGCGGATTTCATCCTTCACTTCACCAAATATGTCTGGCAGCGAGGGTGAGCGTAAAGCATCGGAAAACCTGTGGCTCCCGTCCAATACTTGCATGGCACCATTTTTTTGGTCTACGTCGCATAACGGAACCCAAACCGTCATGGAACTGTATTGTGATTCATCCACCACTGTCCAATCTTGGTGGATGGGCATTTCGCCTTTTACTCCAGACGATTTCGATAGAAAACAGCTGCCCAGTTTTCTATACGGTGCGGCAATGCCTGAAATATGTCGATCAAACACCGCGTTGACGGCCGATGTCAATCTCAGCTTCGCCTCCTCGTCCCTAGAAAAGCTGGTGGAATAAAAACCTTCGGGAACTTGGGGAAACACGGTATGGAAAGTATCCGATAATACACCAACTTCTTCACCAGACAAAAATGGAACGACGACATACCCGAAAGTTTCGAATCGTTTCTGTAAATCATCATCCTGAAAAATACGTTCCATGCCGAAGAATATTTCGCTAAAAAGAGAAAACTTTTTTGATTTTAGAGATGAACCCTACCTGTTCACGATCAAACCTTGGCGCATCCAAACGACGTTGAAATTCTTTTACGTCGATATTTTTGGGTTCGAACGGAACCGTTTTCACCTTTTGCAATCCGTCCGGTTTTTTCCATGGATTAAACTGCATATAAAATTCCACATCCGCTTCCAATACATCCACCACTTCCCCATTCATGTGGTAATGGATGGATGGCATTTCGGCTGGAATGCATATCAATTGGATCGCCAAACGCAAATCGTTTGTTTTGTTGATGGCAGAATAATGCACTACGCTATCATCCAACACAACACAATCGCCGGCTTTTGTTTCCATAGGAACCAAATATTGATCAATGATATCATGCTTAATACCATCGAGTTCCCAAGGTACCATGGGGCCACGGAATTCGCCAAAACGTTTATGGCTTCCGGGCACTATCTGTAACGTTCCGTTTTCGGTTGTGGAATCCACCAAGGGGCACCAAATGGATACCGTTGAACATTTGCGTTCATCCGCAAAGGCCCAGTTTTGGTGCAAGGGAACTTCTCCGGTATCAGATTGTTTTCGGATATAATTTGCAATAATCGGTTTATAGTCTGCCAATAATTTTTCCATATGTGGCCTAAAATATTGGGTGATGGCATTAAAGACCTTCCGCTTATACTCCGGATTTTTATCAATAAAAGTAAAATCATACGTGATGAGATTACTGTTCTCGACACCGGTTTCAGCGGAAGTAATTTGTCCGCCGCTATCCGGGAGAGTATCAAAAAATTGTTTCAGCAATGCGTCCACTTCTTCTTTCGAAATGAAAGGCACACGAACATATCCATCTTTTTGGAATTTCTTTTCCAGTTCCGCATCATTGAAAACTGCTCTCATGTTATATATTATCTACAATATTATCTTCCACATTCTTAAATAGATAAATGGAAGCAAAAAACATTACCAATATTACAAAAAATCCACCGACAAATAACCACGAAAAGGTTTGGTGCACATTAATCGTCCAACGGAAAAAGTCAATCATGCCGGCCATCGGATTAAAATAAATGTACTCCTTGAATCGGTCGGGAATAATGGAAACGGGATAAAATACCGGCGTAAACCATATTCCAAAATTTACGAAAAAAGGCCCAATATGCAGCAAATCACGACGTTTAATTGAGAATACCAATAATAGGATGGTGATGGAAAGAGAAAATAAAATTACGCCAACCACAGGAACAGGCAATAGGATAATACGCCAATCCAATTCGCGGCTCCATATGAGCCAAGCAATCGTAAGTAACGTGAATGACACCGCAAACTCAGTCAAGCCCACCAAAACTTTAGAAAAGGGTAAAATAATTTTAGGGAATGCCATTTTACGAATAATTTCCAGATTGGATAGCAGGGCATAACTGCCTTGGCTAAAAATATAACTGAACAATGTCCAAAGCACAAGACCGCTTAAAACGAAAAGTATATAGTTTGTTTCGCCCTTGGGAATATCAATGATAAAATTGAAAAAAACGGTGTACACAATAATGGCTATGGTCGGCTGTAGTATAGTCCACCCAAAACCCAAAAACGTTTGTGTATATTTCAATTGGATGTCCCTCTTGGCAAACGTAAAAATCAGTGATCGGTATCGCCAAATCTTACCTAGGTAAACAAGATAGGAATCCGGCCGGGAATCGATAATATGTTTATGCCTCATCACGGTAAGAATAGTATTCGTTGATCTGCCCACATATGTATACCACATCCGCCTTTTGCATATTCACGTGGAGTGGGAGGCGCAGCAACCTGTCACTAATCTGGTTGGTATAATCCATTTCTCCCACAAATCGCCCATGTTGTTTTCCGTAGCTCGAAGTATGCAGCGGCATATAATGGAACAAGGCTTCCACTCCATTGTCTTTCAAATACTCAATCAAACCTTTGCGTTCCTCAAAACTCGGCAAAAGCAGATAAAAAAGATGTACGCTTTCTTTGGCCAATGCGGCATCCATAATACGGAATACTCCCCGCCTGGCTAGTGGGCGTAATAATTTTTCGTATTGGACGGAAAGTTCTTTCCTCGTCAGCAACAACGATTCCTGATTTTTGAGTTGCACGTCCAACACCGCGGCACTCATTTCCGGCATTTGATACTTGGAACCTACATCCGTCCACTCGAAATATGGAACTTCTTTTTCCATAAAGGCCGTACGGTTAGTTCCCACATGATAAATAGCAGAAGCGCGTTTTACGTATTTAGGATTATTAATCAGCAGCAAGCCGCCATGGATAGCCGAGATATGTTTGGTAATATCAAAACTGATGGCCCCAAAATCTCCAATGGAACCCAAAGGCTCTCCTTCATAATAATTACCAAAACCCATGGCCGCATCTTCTATCAAAGGCAAATCATATCTTTCACAAATTTGTTTCAGTTTGCCCATATCGGCTGGAAAACCTCCGTAATGCATACATAAAACGGCACGTGTTTTATCCGTAATGGCTGATTCCACCAAGTTTTCATCCATGTTTAAAGTATCGGGAGAGATATCCACGAAAACAGGCGTAGCCCCCCTCAGCACAAATGGGGTAACGGAAGAAACATAGGTAAATGAAGGTAAGATAACCTCGTCGCCATCTTTTATTTCCAGCAATAGTGCTATCATTTCTAAAGCCCCGGTAGCCGAATGCGTTAAAAATAATTCGGAAGAAGGATATATACTTCCCAAGCGGGAAAGACATTTTTGGGAAAAAATTTTATTGCGGAAAAATGAGTAATCCGAAAAAAGAATTTCAAGATTATCGATATACTCCTTAGATTGGCTGAAATTATTATGTAATATTTTTTGTGGCATTGGGCAAATTAGCACATATCATCAATCCCGTCAAAGTTAATGAATCGCACGACTTATACATAGCGCAACCCATAACTTTTGCATCGATTTTTGCTGCGCATAAAAACATTGGAAATCAACACAATCCTGAATTATTTGCACTTATTTTTCCGGAGGATGAGGAAATTGTGCCTACCCAATTTAAAGTATGCCAACTTCCCGATCTAAGCATCCGGAATATAGTTAATGATGCCGGAGTGCCAAAATTCCCCCTGTTGAAAAACATCTTGCTTACCGCATATCATGCTACTGATGCCGAATACATCATCTATACAAACGCTGATATTGCCGTGCAGCCCTGTTTTTACGAATTTATATACAAAAAAATAGATGACGGGCTGGATGGATTCATCATCAACCGAAGACGGATCCCTGCTGGAAATTTCACTCCCGATGATTTAGAAAAGCTATACCGGATCAAAGGAAAACCGCATCCGGGTTTCGATTGCTTTATCTTCAAAAGAGAATTGATCCCTTTGATGGAATTGGGAAATATCTGTATAGGAATACCCTTCGTGGAAGCCACCTTGGCACATAACCTGTTTGCGCTTTGTAAAAATTTCCAATTGTTCGACAAGGAATTCCTCACCTTCCATCTAGGCATGGAAGTCTTTAAAAAGAGAGATAAGGTACTGTATTGGCACAACAGACACGAATTTTTCCAAAAAATAAAGCCGGTGCTTTGGAACAAATTCGATATCAAAAAATTCCCCTATTACAATGACGGTTTTCCGATGCGATACATCAAATGGGGCTTAAATCCGGCCTTGTTCACCTTAATGAATTTAAAATTGGATTGGAAACGTTTTTTTAGGGATTAATCAAATCCACCAATCGGCTTCTCAGGCGCAGAAAGGTTTCTTGTTCCAATTCCCAGCGGTTAAAACGGTCGTTATACTTCCCTGTTTTTTTAAAGCCGAGCAAACTGTTATATTTTTCGGCCTGTATATTCCCTTCTCTTACTTTGGCCGTCACCTTTTTTAGCCCGAGTTCATAAAAAGTATACTCCAGCAACAGAATCGAAGCACCCAATACCAAACCAGTTCCCGCAAAATTTTGTTCGCCGATAAATAATCCTGCATCGGCTATTTGGTTTGCGCTATCAATTTCCGCCAGATGGATCAGACCAAATGGTTGGCCACTATTTTTAATGATGAAGTAGGCAAAACGGCTATTTTGGATGGATTGAAACCACTTTTTTTGCATTTCCGCCGTAATTGTCTCCTGATATTCCATCTGCTGCAGTACATAGGGCGTATTACGCCAAGCCCTAACCAAATCAGCAGTTTCTTCGGAAAGTGGTTCTAATTCTATACCATAGCCTTTTAATTTCATTCGATCTCCTCCGCCACAATCATTCGATCCAAATTATGTTGCGAAACCCAAATCTTACGGATATACTCGCCAATGATACCCAGGGAAAGGAGAATCATCCCCGTTGAAAAGAAAATGGAAACAATGATGGACGTAAACCCGAGCTGCACATCGTTAAATGTTTTTTGCCATATATAAAATGTGCCGAGTACAAAAAAGATAAGAGACATCATCAACCCAAAGCGCGTAATCATTTTTAGCGGAAAGGCAGAATAAAACAATAAAATATCTAAAGCAACCCGAATCAATTTGAATGTAGAGTAGTTTGATTTGCCTTGAACACGTGCCGAATGAACCACCTCACAGGATATTTTCTTTCTGGCATATTTCATCAGGTATTCATCCACGAACAAAACCGGCGTATGAATATTTTTGAATACGGAGACCACACCCGATTTCATTAACCGGAATGAGGTAACGCCAGTATAATTCCACCCTTTCCTGAAGAGTATTTTCTGCATCAACACCGTGCCTACCGTGCGAAGCAAAGAGTGCTTGCGGATGGCATACGTGCCATAAGCCAAGTCAGCATTCTCATCTTGCATGGTTTGGAGTAACTTATCCAATTGAAATGGGTCGTGCTGCAGATCATCATCCAGCGTGGCCACCAATGGCGCTTTGGAATAAGAAAGACCCAATACCGTGGCTGAATATTGACCATAGTTTACGGCCAAACGAAGGCATAAATATTCAAATTTAACGATGGAAAGCGATTGCCTTAGCATCTCAAATGTATCGTCCGGACTGCCGTCATCCACAAATATCACCCGTACTTCCAATGTTACGGAATCCACCCACTCGTTCAGGCGAGCGATGAGAGCGGACAAGTTTTTTTCCGTCTTATACAGGGGTATAACGATATCCAGATCGGGCATAAGACAACAAAGTAAATTATTTTCTGGAAAAAACATCATATTTCCACTGGCGGGAAACATATTTTAGGGTTGAATTTAATCAGCCCCGAAGCCATGGAAAAACCTACACCAAACCCAGTAACTGCAATCCAACCCGTTTTTGGCGCATGTTGGTTCCATATTGTTCCCAATGTCAACGGAATAGTTGCCGAAGCGGTATTTCCGTAATCATACAGTGAATACGGGACTTTTTCTACCGGAATACTTATTTTTTTACGAATGGATTCATTGATGAGTTTGTTGGCCTGGTGAAATACAAATAAATCCGGAAAACCGACTTCTTTTTGGGCGAACGAAAGCAGTTCATTCACATTATGTGGTACGTGCTTCAGCGAATAATTAAAAATGTCGATTCCATTCATACGCATATACATATCTGCGTCCTTTGCCCCACCGGCTTGGATTGCATCTTTACCCGAACCGTCGGTTTCCAGATTGAAATAACCCGTGATTTCATCTTCATCATCACCCATTTCAATACCTATGGCAGAAGCGGCATCGGAAAATACAGGCCTCACAGCTCTATCCGAGGGATCCGTAAATCGGGAAGAAATATCTCCGCAACACAATATGGCACGTGCATTTTTTTTGTTTAAACCGGCCAGCAAAGCATTGACGGTAAATAAACCGTACACGAATCCGGAGCAACCGGAATTGATATCGAAACAGAGTGTATTCGGTTTCCAACCCAATTCACCATGCAACCGGCAGGAAATAGACGGCAATGGTTTATCCGGGGATTGGGTAACGCATATAAACACATCGATGGAATCGGCATTCCAATTTAGGTGGGACATCAATCTGTCGATGGAAGCCTTAAATAAATCCCCGATTTTAGTTTCTTCCGATGCTATTTTTCTATACCGTATCCCAGTCAATGAAATCAAGGCGGCGCGTTCCATTTCCGGAATGATCGACAATTCCGCATTATCTTCCGTAAATGAAGGGACAACCGAAACAATCCCGGCAATTTGCGCTCCCTTAGTTACGGCTAACGCCATTGGAACGTTGGATTATCAAGTGATGGATATCGCCAATTGTTTTACATGCGGCTAAATCGGCGGCTGAAATCAACACGTTGGTTTCTTCATTGATACGCGATATAAACAACAGCGCATTCAACGAACTCCACGTAATAATATTACGGAATTCTGTATCGGCAGATAGTTGCGTTGGATTTACCTGCAATTCAGTTGCCGTAAAACGTAAAAAATGGTCGGGGTGCAATAAGTCAATCACGGAACAAAAATAGGATAAAAGAATTTCTCATTTATAATTCCACATCCAAAATGGAGTGGATAGGAATCATGACGTCACTTTTGATCATCAATTGGTCTTCGCTGGCTTCCCATACCGTAGTTTCAATCTTTTTCATTCCCTCCAGGGTTTCAAAGGTAATCTTCACCTTGGCTTTATAACCATTTCCCAGCAGCATGGCCTTTTCCAGCTTGTGGAAGCGGTCCCTACGTTCCATATCTGTTTTTAATACATCATGAGCCACGAATTTATACTTCGGAACTTCTTCTTTTTCTATTAAAGGAATACTCATCATAAGGATAAAATCTTTTGACCAAGTTATATAAAATGAAATACAACATCAATTTTTTGGACACACAAAAAAAGAGAACCCGGCTTGGATTCTCTTTTTCAATGTCTTGTAGTATTGCGGATCAAACCGTCATGATTTCTTTTTCTTTGTTAGCCAAGGTTTCATCCACCTTAACGATACTTTTGTCTGTTGCGTTTTGAACGCGGGCTTCACCGTCTTTCGCCACATCTTCGGCCAAACCCTCTTTTTGTAATTTCTTGATCCGCTCATTGGCATCACGGCGGGCATTACGGATGCTCACTTTCGCCTCCTCCGCCATTCCTTTCGCCATTTTAACCAAATCCTTACGGCGATCTTCCGTTAATGGCGGCAGGTTGATGCGGATGATCTCACCGTCATTACCTGGATTTAAACCAATATTTGAATTGATGATAGCCGTTTCGATCGCACGTAATGTCGATTTGTCCCATGGCTGTAAGGTCAATGTACGGGCATCGGGTGTCGAAATGTTGGCCACGGCGTTCAGCGGCATCATGGAACCATATACTTCGGCAAAAATGCCTTCCAAAATAGCTGGGTTAGCTTTTCCCGTGCGTACACGCAAAAGTTCCTGTGCCAAATGCGCTACCGCTTTCTCCATCGAAGCCTGGGCCTCGTTAATCGTACTGTTCAATTCTGCGCTCATATCAATGTCTTTTATAATTCAAAGGCTGGCAAAAATAAAAATAATGTTGAATGATGAATAAGTAATATTGAATTCATTTATCATTCAAAATTCAAAATTTAGCATTATAAATCAACCAAAGTGCCTACTTTCTCCCCTTCCACGATGCGTAAAAGGTTTCCCGTTTTGTTGATGTCGAATACGATAATCGGCAAGTTATTTTCTTTACACAAGGTAAAGGCCGTCATATCCATCACATTCAAGTTCTTCTCGTATACTTCGTTGAATGAAACTACTTCATACTTCACGGCGTTTGGATCTTTCTTCGGGTCGGCAGAATAAATACCATCCACTTTGGTACCTTTCAGTATCACATCGGCATTCATTTCTATAGCCCGTAAGCTGGCTGCTGTATCCGTAGTAAAATATGGATTTCCGGTACCGGCCCCAAAAATAACCACGCGACCTTTTTCCAAATGGCGTTCGGCACGGCGGCGGATAAACGGTTCGGCCACTTCCTTCATTTCAATGGCAGATTGCAAACGCGTCTGTACACCCGCAAAATCCAAGGCTGACTGTAAAGCCATGCTGTTGATGACGGTGGCCAACATACCCATATAATCTCCCTGCACACGGTCAAAACCGCCCTCTACCGCTTGGATTCCGCGAAAAATATTTCCACCACCGATTACGATGGCTACTTGGATGCCTTTATCCGCAATGGTTTTAATTTCTTGGGCATAATGGGCCAAGATGGCATGGTCGATTCCGAATTGCTTGTCGCCCATGAGGGCCTCACCGCTGAGTTTGAGTAGTATACGCTTGTACTTCACTGAAATATGTTTTGAAACTTAAAAATAGGGCAAAAAAAAGAGAGAATTTACATTCTCTCTTTTTTAATAATTTATTATCGACTAGCTAACCGAAAATCTTTTGAAGTCTGTAACTGTCAAATCTTTATCGATGCTCTGTAAGTATTTGCTTACAGTTAACTTGCTGTCTTTGATGAAATCTTGGTTCAACAAGGTGCTCTCGCTGTAGAATTTTTTCAATTTACCTTGGGCAATCATTTCGATTTTATCCTCCGGTTTGCCTTCTTTGCGAAGTACTTCGCGGGCAATGTCTAATTCTTTTTCGATTACGTCTGTGGATACAGTGCTTTCGTCAACCGCGATAGGTGCCATCGCTGCGATTTGCATCGCTACGTCTTTGCCTACTGAATCCTGGTTAGCGAAACCTGCTTTGTTAAATCCTACCAACGCAACAACACGGTTACCTGGATGGATGTAAGCAGTTACTGACGGCGCTTCGATGACTGCGTAGTAAGAAATTTCGATTTTTTCACCGATTTTTCCTACATAATCAATGATGTGCTCATTGATTGTGCGGCCATCTTCCATTTTGATTGCACCCAATGCCTCTTTATCGGCCGGTAAGTTGGCCAAAGCCAATTCTGCAATTTTATCGGCAAACGCTACGAAATCTGCGTTTTTGGCAACGAAATCGGTTTCGCAATTTAATGCTGAAACGATTCCTTTGGATCCGTCGGCAGAAGTTTTAGCTATTGCAAAACCTTCGGTGGCTTCGCGGTCGCTACGTTTGTCGGCTACCTTTTGTCCTTTTTTACGAAGGATTTCGATTGCTTTTTCAAAGTCGCCACCCGCTTCGGTCAATGCACTTTTACAGTCCATCATACCGGCACCGGTTGTTTGGCGCAATTTGTTTACATCTGCTGCACTGATTGCTACTGCTGACATAATATTCTCCTTAATGATAAATTATTCTTCTGTTTTTGCTTCAGCTTTTGGAGCTGCTTCTGCGGCCACTTCTTCGCCTTCTTTCGCTGCGTCTTTGTCAGACTTACGGTCTTTCAAACCGTCAACGATAGCTTGACAAACGATGTCCAATACCAATGAAATTGATTTTGTGGCATCATCGTTAGCCGGGATTGGGAAGTCAACCTCGTTCGGATTGCTGTTTGTATCCACGATGGCAAAAGTTGGGATGTTCAAACGACGGGACTCAGCCACGGCGATGTGTTCCTTTTTAATGTCAACGATGAATACGGCAGCAGGCAAACGGTTCATGTCCGCGATGTTTCCGAAGTCTTTTTCCAATTTTGCTTTGGTACGAGACAACATCAAACGCTCTTTTTTAGACATCGTTTCGATAGTACCGTCCTGCATCATTTCCTCGATGTTGGTCATCTTCTTCACCGCCTTACGGATGGTTACGAAGTTTGTCAACATGCCACCAGGCCAGCGCTCGGTAACAAAAGGTTGATTGATTTTGGTTACTTTATCGGCGATGATTTCGCGGGCCTGTTTTTTGGTACCCACGAAAAGCACTTTTTTACCTGATTTAGCAATCTGTGAAAGGGCGTTGCACGCTTCTTCCAACTTTACTACAGTTTTATTGAGGTCAATGATGTGAACACCATTTTTCTCCATGAAAATGTACGGAGCCATCGCAGGGTCCCATTTTCTTTTTAAGTGTCCAAAGTGAACACCTGCTTCGAGCAATTCTTCTACCGAAGTTCTTGGCATAACTTTATACGGATAATGACTATTAACGTTTGCTGAATTGGAATCTCTTACGGGCCTTGGCACGTCCGAATTTCTTACGCTCCACCATGCGTGGGTCACGTGTAACCAAACCTTGCTCACGCAATGCCGGTTTATATTCTGCGTTGATTTCAACCAATGATTTGGATATCGCTAAGCGAATGGCTTCGGCTTGGCCGGTAATACCGCCGCCGCTTACATTTACTTTGATATCGTATTTTACTTTTTCCTCACCTGTCAACAAAAATGGCTGCTCCACTTTGTATTGAAGAACCATGTTCGGGAAATAAGTTTTATAATCTTTTCCGTTAACGACAACGTTTCCGGTGCCTTTAGACATGTAGATACGTGCTACTGCAGTTTTTCTACGGCCGGACTGTGCGATTCTTTCCATGCGCTTATTTGATGTCTTTTAAATTAATCTGACGAGGTGATTGCGCTTCGTGCTTATGCTCGGTACCTGAATATACATACAGGTTATCGGCATGGATGGCACGGCCCAAACGATTTTTGGGAAGCATACCACGGATGGCCTTCTCCAAAACGCGCTCTGGGTGAAGTTCTATCATCTTTTTAACAGATGTAAAACGCTGTCCGCCCGGGTGACCCGTGTGGCGCACATATTCTTTATCATCGATCTTGTTTCCAGTAAAACGGATTTTTTCCGCGTTAATGATGATGATTTTATCGCCTGTATCCGCATGTGGCGTAAAGCTTGGCTTATGTTTACCACGAAGCATTTTAGCAACTTCCGTAGCCAAACGACCAACTACCTGATTCTCGGCATCGATCAATAACCACTCTTTTTCTACACCTTCTTTGGTGGCTGATTTAGTTCTGTAACTTAACGTATTCACTTCAAAACCTTTTTATCCGGTTAACTGATTCCTTTTTTAAAGGGCTGCAAAGTTAATCACTTTTTCGATTTTCCAAAATATTAACTTAGGAATGTTTATTAACATTCCACATTTTTGCAAAAAGCCCCCTATTGAAGGGGTGCAAAGGTAATGCTTTTTTCGGGAATATCAACAGCCTCACATTCTTTGTAAAATTGGCATTCTTTATTTTACCACAAACTTTCCCGTACTCATGCCCCTGCCACCCACGATTCGGTAACTATACAACCCGACTTTCAATGCTTTTACATCCAAATCCGTTTCTGGGGATGTAATATTTTCTGAGATACACAGTTTTCCCGTTACATCCAAAATATCCAAACGGAGATGGCCTCCATCAAATTTTTCCATCCTTATATATAAGATGTCGTTGGTAGGGTTGGGGTAAACGTTCGCCGTTAAATTATTGCTTTCTCTTAGGTTCAATAATTCAAACCATTGCGATTCGGGGCAAGGACCGCTTGCCGATTGGCTATCATAATAGCACAACAATTCCCATCGGGATGAATCCTCTAGCATAATTGGACAATAATTTACCGGAGGATAAACCCAATAAGACTCCGTAATTAAAGATCTTTTTGAGAATCTGACGGTTGCCGAATCCGTTTCTTTGATAAACCTGAGCTTATAATAAGGAGACAGAACACCATCTGCGTTGTCAATACCCGTTTCTGTTACGAAGCCTTTCTGAAAAATCAGTAAAGAATCCACAGGATCACAACCATTTACCCACGAAGGTGCTGAATTGTGGTATGGCGTATAAGAAGAATCTCCTACCCCTAACGAAAAATTGCAAATTTCGTAATGATACCCATTGCTGACACTTCTTACAGTATCGCCAGAAAACAACCAATGCCTAATTCCAGAAGATACAATGGTTGAATCCAGGGGATACCAATCCGGATTGACCCGCTTTGCAGTCACCTTTATTTTTTTTATGATGCCATTGGAAACGACAGAATCATTTCCCTGATATTCCCATTTTTCAGCCAATACATCTTGATGAGGACTGTTGTTTAAGGTAAAAATCCATGTGGCGCCCGGTAGTGGAAATGTTTGGGCATTATTGATTTGGTAATGCATTATGCACGATAAAAAAAACAAAAGGTATTTCGTTGATTTTTTCATAATTGGTTAATTATTAACCCAAATATATTCAAAAGTAGATATTGGACATTAGATGTTAGATGTTAGATGTTAGACAATTCTCTGTGCAAGGGACACGAAGTGTTTAGCTCTCCTGACCGTAGGCATCCGGAGGGAAGGAAGCCGCAGGGCAACGCATGACCGTAGGGAATAACCGCAGCACGGAGTAGCCCGACCAGAAGGGATGCACCCTGATGTATATTTAGGATGATGATAACGGTGGCTCTGCGTAGAATTTACTTTCTTTGCCTATCAAACATTGAACTGTTATGAAAAAGATAGCGCTTATCATTCCTTTGGTCATATTTACCTTTTCGCGCACTTTTGCCGTGGAAGGCATGTGGCTTCCATTCTTGCTTAAATCGCTGAACGAGCCAGAGATGAAAACCATGGGTATGCGTATTTCGGCGGAAGACATTTACTCCGTACACGAGTCATCGTTGAAGGATGCCATCTTTATTTTTGGCGGCGGATGTACTTCCGAAATCATCTCATCGCAGGGATTGTTGCTCACCAACCACCATTGTGGTTTCGGGCAAATCCAATCGCACAGTTCCGTTCAGAATGATTTCCTGAAAAATGGGTTTGTGGCAAAGACTTTTGCCGATGAATTGCCCAATGATAACCTTACCGCTACACGCATCGTGTACATGGAAGACGTGACCAATTTGGTGCTCTTTGGCCTTTCGCCCAATATGACGACCGAACAGCGCGAGGCGATGGTAAAATCGAACTCCGAAAAAGTATTGGCCAAGGCTGACAAACCGGCGGGAACGGAATTTTACATTAAACCATTTGCATATGGAAACCAATATATTTTAATCTGCACGGAGACTTTTAAGGATATCCGTTTGGTATTTGCCCCACCGGCCGGCGTGGGAAAATTTGGCGGCGATACGGATAATTGGGTATGGCCGCGCCATACCGGCGACTTTTCTGTTTTTCGTATTTATACCAACAAAGAGAATAAACCAGCTGCTTTTTCTAGAGACAATGTGCCATACAAGCCATTGAAACATTTATCGGTTTCACTAAAAGGAATCAAACCCGGCGATTTTACCATGGTATACGGATTCCCGGGTCGTACCACGCAGTACCTTCCGGCTGTGGCGGTAGATTATGTGATGAACGTACAAAATCCGCTTCGCGTGAAAATGCGTGCCGCATCGTTGGAAGTCATCGGCGAAACGATGCGTGAAAACGACGACTTACGGATTCGCTATGCAGCCAAACAGGCGCGCATCAGCAACGGCTACAAAAAATGGATCGGCGAGGGAAAAGGTTTGAAACGCTTGAACGCTTTGGACGTTAAAAAGGCCGTAGATGCACGTTTTGCACAAAATGCCAAAGGAACCGAGTTTGAGCCTGTGCTTTCGCAGCTTTCGTCTTTATACATAGAATCATATGATTACAACAAAGCCTACGATTTGTACGTGGAATATTTGGTTTATGGTCCCGAAATTTTCCGTTTCGCCAGGAACTTTGAGAAATTGACCGAAGGATATGCCATAGACAAAGGAGATTCTGCCGAACTGCGTAAACTCACAAAAAATAGCGCAGGCTTTTATAAAAACTGGAACTTGGCCACCGACAAAAAAATATTTGCGGCCCTCACGCCTATCTTCATCGAAAACATTCCTGAGAAGTTTTTGCCGGCGGCATTGATTTCTGCGAAAGCAAAACACCAATCGAACTATACGGCCTGGGCAAACGAAATTTACGGCAACAGCATTTTCGCTTCATCCGAAAAGTTAATTCCCACACTCAACGGATTGAATAAAAAGTCGGCCAAGGCCATCAAAAAAGATCCGGTATATATGCTGATGCAGGCGATGTACACAGTATTTCTGGATGATGTGAACCCGACATACGAAAAGAAAAACGCCGAAATCGAAAAGAACATGCGCCTCTTCATGGCCGGATTGATGCAATTATTGCCCAACGACCGTAAATACTGGCCCGATGCCAACAGTACCCTGCGCGTGACCTACGGAAAAGTGGAAGGCTACGAACCGGTGGACGGAACGACCTACCTTCCATTCACGACGGCGGAAGGTATATTGGAAAAATATATCCCGAAGGACGAAGAATTTGATCTGGACGATAAATTATTGGGGTTGCTTAAAAACAAAGATTACGGTCGATACGCCGCCAACGGAAAATTACCGGTAGGCTTTACGGCATCTAACCATACCACGGGCGGTAATTCAGGAAGCCCCGTATTGAACGCGGACGGACATTTGATTGGTATTAACTTTGACCGTTCGTGGGAAAGCACCATGAGCGACATCATGTATGACCCGAGCCGTTGCCGCAACATTACTTGCGACATCCGCTACGTACTCTGGGTAATAGACAAATGGGGAAATGCCGATAGGTTGGTGAACGAAATGACATTGGTGCAATAATACAGATGTAACGGCACGAAGCAGTAAAATCCAATATAATAGCCAAACCAATGACCATCACATACCAGCTTACGGAAGACGATTTATTGCTAAATCAATTATATGCAGCTTCTAAATCGGCCTCATTAAAAAAGCGACGCCAGTATATGAGATGGTTTTTTGCTATTGTCTATATCGGGTTTGGCCTATTTGTCCTACAAAATGGCGATTGGATTTTTGGCAGCAGTGTATGTATCGTAGGAATTCTTTGGTATTTCTTATATCCATTGTATGCAAAAAGAAGCCATACCAATCATTACAAAAAATTCATTCGCGAAAACCAATCTAACTTGATTGGCCAAGAAACAGAACTGACAATTGGGGATGATTATATTTTTGCCAAAGACGCCGTGAGCGAAAGCAAAATTAACCTGAGTGCCGTCATTAAATTGGTTGAACTGAAAGAGTGCATCATTATTTCAATGCAAAGTTCAACCATCCTGATCCCCAAGAAATATATAAAAGATATGGCACAGCTGAAAGAGATTTTCCATCTCAAAGCCGTGCAGTTTGTTGATGATTCCCTGTGGAAATGGAAGTGATGTTTTTGTTAGTGATGGAAGGTGTTCTTACAAGGCGTTATCATTCAACTTTCGTGCAGCTCACCACCTCATCCCAATAGAGCTGTTTCGTATCGATGTTCCAAATTTCTACTTTTTCGAGTTGATATTTAGTGTATTCAACATAAGTGTTCATGTCAATATTTACCGCACCTATTATTTTTCGGGAGAATATTATTTCTTTAGAACCTTTGCCATCTATTTGGATGGAATCAAAAGTCACCAGGCTATCTTCAAAATATGCGCCCGAAGGATAAGATGGTTCTAATCTGCTAAAAAAAGTAACATCGGTTTCGGTATTTATGGTATCATGGGGATACTTATACTTATAAAACCCTTTTTCAATTTTAGAAAATATTATTGTGTCTCTGAAATTATTGTAATAACACTTAGACCCTCGTATGACAAATCTGTTTTCGCCCTGTCCATATACCTGATTCAGGAGAAAAATTATGGACATGAACGTGATTGTTTTCATGTTATTTCTGGAATGTAATATAATTATGGGATAATCACATAATTCTGGACTAATACGGGGTTTGACCCCTCAGTAAATTTAAACGCCGGCATTTTCTTGATTTTGTTTACGATGGCATTTTTTTGAGCTTCAGACACTTGGCCTTTCATCTCAACTGCCGATACTTTTCCTTTTTCGGTAAAAGTAACCTGGATGCTGAGTGGACTTTCCAAACGCGGGTCTGTTTTATATGAACCTACCAATTCCTCGCGCAAGTAGTTTTTTATTTTTTCGGTGGTGGCGGTATGGGCTTTACTGCCGTCTTTTTCAACTCCTGGCCAAGCCGGGATAGACGGCAGTTGTGCGTATTTTCCTTGTGCGACACCCCTACTTCCCCGCAGCGTTTTTTCTTCCTGCTTGACTGAAATTTCCTGCATAGATTCAGCCTCTGTATTGCCTTGGCTAGCTTTTTCGTCGGCGGCTTCTGCCTTTTTCGCTTTGGACGAATAATCTTTGTATGCGTCAGTCTTGTCCTTTGTTTTTACGGGAGACTCGGCCACGCGGGAGTTTTGGTATTGCAGGTAGCCATCATTGTTCCTGTAAATCTGGTTCTGCATGGGCGCGTTCGATTCTTGGGCTGCGGCACCGGGAGCCATGTACGGCTGGTCCACGTAAATTTCTTCGGCCATATCTTCCCCCGTTGCCCTTTTTTCCATCATTACGGGCCGCACATCATCGCTTACCATACCCGATTCCGTTTTGGTGGATACTGGCTTTTCTTCGGCCATCGATGGCTCCGCAGGTACTAAAGCCGCTACCATATTTTCAAATGAGTCTGCCGGCGGCGGCGCGGGAACCGATTTCTGGGTTTCTATGTGTTGCGCCAATTCATTTTTGCGCGGAGAAAATAGGAAGAGGCTCCCGCCAACAATCATCACCAATAAACCAAGCATACTTGCAAATCGCACGGTAGCCGAAGGGATCAAGGTTTGGAAAAAGGTGGATATGGCAGCAAACGGGGAAGATGGCTTAGGTTTATTTTGTTCAAAACGGTTTAAAATTTGCTCCTTAAGTTGGGCATCGGTTTGCATGGCTACGGCTTCCGCAGTAAACACTTTTTTTACGCGCAACAATGTTTCGCGCATATGTTCGTATTCGGCAACGCCGGAAAGATGGGCCAACACCAGTTCACGTTCGGCAACGCTCAATTCCCCAAAGGATTTGGCATTCAATAAATGTTCTATTTTTTCAATATCCGGTGTCATCATCTTCCCCCTTTCTCAATTATATTCGAACGCCTTTAGTTTCTCGCTCAGCTTTTTTACGGTGTAAAACAACCTCGATTTCACGGTCCCTTCTGAAGTCGCCATAATTTCGGCTATTTCCTTGATGCTCATCTCCTCCTTGTAACGCAACAGGAATGCGGTGCGGTGGTTTTCATCGAGCAGGTTCAGCTCAATCTCCAACATTTTTTCGAAGGTCTTTTTATCCACGTGCATTTCCAGGTCTTTATCGTTGTCTCCCGAAACCCTTCTGTCCACCCCATAATCATCGCCGGGAATATGGTTGCGCACCGACTGTTTACGGTATTCGTTCTTGCACATGTTATGCGCCACGGTATAAAGCCATGTAGAGAACTTTTTGCCCGTATCAAACAGATGTGGCTTTTCGGCCAGCTTCACGAATAAATCTTGCGTAAAATCTCGCGCCAATTCGGCATCCTTTCCCAACATGCGTAGGAAGTACCATTGCATTTTGCCGACGTAGCGATCATAGATAATGGCGAACGCACGTGAATTACCTTTGGCCGCCTGGGCCATCAGGTGCTCGTCGGATGCTTTTTGTATGTCGCCAAACAGATTGATCATGCGCTATGCCCGTGTTCGAATTTGGTTTCGTCAGGTAGTTATACACACCAACTTTGCGAACGTTCAAATGAACGTATTATTTTCCAATCAACAAGTCGTCAAATAGCGAACGGGGCTTATATTCTTGGTTTTGGGAAGTAAGGTTTGAGTAATAATTGGTGAACTTTTCGCCTTTGGATGTCGTAAAATCCACAATTAATTTTGGAACGGTCGGATATGTGGAGGCCGGCGAATTAAGTATAAACGCACCATAGCCCGTTTCTCTGCCGTCAAATATGCCTTGGCAGCTTCCATACCAGGTATCGATCAATTTGTTGTCAGTATCGTAGGCCCTTATCTCAATTTCCTTCATGCGCGGCATCATGCTATTACCATGATAGACAAAGCTTACGTACATCGACTTTTCATGCCTTTTCTCAAAAGGATTATAATAATCGTTAGGCAATGTTTTGATGTAAAACTCTTCCTTTTTCCATGGTTCCGCACTTTCTTCCTTCCAATCGAGCACGCTCACCTTGCCCAAGTGGAGCGACAAAACCTCATCCGCAAACATTTTGTGGTATTCAAAACTCACCCAGCCGTATCCTTTATCCCAACGCTCGGTTCCCCACGAATTTTTAATCAAAAAACCCGATTCATCATAGCCCACGATGGCCACGGCATGGCCTGCATTCATACTATAAGAAGTATCCGTATAATATGCTTTGATTAACCCTTTCCTTTCGCGGGCAACCACGTCGGGATATTTTTTTAGCGCCTCGGCATAACTTATTTTCACACCGTTTTCCCTGAAATAGATAAAATCTTCCGCCGCAATTTTGTGTTCGCGGCTTCCGTCGTGTGCAAACCAATATGAATCGCGCAGCCAATAACCTACGGGAATGGCCTTTACGCCACGATCCAAGCAATCTTTTATCCATTCCACGTCTTGCGCCTGCTCTCCCGAGCGGTAGATGTACATGTTTCCCTGCAATTTGTAGTAGAAATCATGGATCTTCAAAATCGCCATCAACGACCCGCTGATGTCTTTCTTCATCTTGTCAAAAGAAGATTCATCTTCGGACCATACGGGCGCATTAGGATTGTACGGATCTTTTTCTTCACTCAACGTGCCTCTTTTTTGCAGAATGTCGATGTAATATTTCAAATCGCCTCCCTCCATATATTTGGGCATTTGCTCGTGAAATTCAGTTTTGGCCAAGGCATAAATATATTGTTCGCTCAAATCGCTGGGAAAACCAGGAAATGTTTCTAAAGCCGCGCAGATGGAGAAAGCCGTACAAGTACCTCTGTTCTTCTGGTTTTTGACCGAGGATTGATAAGGCCTGTAATCAACTTTTATCTGTGCATGGGAAACAACTAAAAGCAATGAGAATGCGATAGAAAAAACAAGTTTCATAAGGGGGAATATTTACTACAAAATTAGCGTGATGAGATAAAGCATGTCTAATGCGTATGCATTAAATATCAAGGCAATTTAAAATGCGGGTTGAAGATGATGCCCAACACATTATTCCAAGGATCTTTTACGGCCGCCACGATAATTCCTCCACCCACTTCCGCAGGCTCTTCAAAAGCCGATGCACCCATTTCCAGTAGACGTTTATATTCCGTGTCCACATCCTCCACGCCCCAGTATGTGAAAACAGATTCTCCTTTTGGCGCGGTTGATCCTTCGGGTTGCAGGCCCAATTCAAAACCGGCGATGTTAAATCCAACATAAAAAGGTTCATCAAAATACGGTTCGATGCCAAATGCCTTTGAGTACCATTGCTTGGCTTGCTCAATATCGGAAACCCTGTAAATACAAGTGCGTAATCCTAAAAATGAATGCCCCATGAGTCAATATGTATGTTGAGATTGCGTTATTCAAAGGTGAGATTTTCCCAAGAGTCCGGATACTTTTCCGCAAAGTTTTTGTTCTATCCTAATGCAAGTCCTACAGGCTGATTAAATATTTTATCTTCACGTCAATTTAAATATATGTGGTATCTCCTCTTATCCTTAGCATTGGCCGTTGCCCCGGCTGTAGCCTTTGCCGTTTTTATTTATTGGCGAGATAAGTTCGAGAAGGAACCTGTTCATCTATTGATTGCCTGCTTTATCCTGGGCGCATTATCCTGCATACCCGCCGCGGTGATGGAAGTGTACCTGGACGATTGGATTCAACCCAACCGTTTTGGGATGAAAGGACTTTTTCTTTCCGCGTTTCTGCTGGTGGCATTGATTGAGGAAGGTTGTAAATTCTTTTTCACTTGGTTTATAGGCTATCGCCGAAAGGCATTTAACGAGCCTTACGACGGTATTACCTACGCCGTGATGGTTTCGCTGGGTTTTGCCACCTTGGAAAACATCGTGTACGTGATGGGCGGGGATATCCAAGTCGGCATTTTCCGTATGTTTACGGCCGTTCCCGCGCATGTCGTTTTTGCGGTGATGATGGGTTATTTCCTCGGATTGGCTAAGTTTAAGAACAACTCCATCTGGCTAAAGGTTTGTGCCTTGGTGATTCCCGTAATTTTCCACGGTTTTTATAATTTCTCACTCTATTCCACCGCCCAGGTTCCTTTGATGATCACGGGTGCAGGAATTTCTTTGGTGCTGGGAATCATACTTTCCTTTAGAGCCATACATTTGCATCGCAAAAATTCGCCGTTCAATCCAAATGGCAAAAATTTCAATGGAAAACTCAACACATAAAAAAATAGCGGTTACGGGCGGCACGGGATTATTGGGTGCGCACCTCCTGCTCCAACTCATATCGCGCGGATATTCCGTACGTGCCATCTGCCGCAGCACCTCTTCCAAAAAAGTATTCGAAAAAGTATTCGCCGCCTATGCCTCCAACCCCACGGACGATATGGCCCGCGTGGAATGGGTAACTGGAGACGTTACCGAATATTTTTCGCTCGAAGAGGCTTTTGTCGGAATCGATACGGTATACCACGTGGCCGGATTTATTTCGTTCCAGTCCAAAGACAAACCCAAACTGGAAAACGTAAACATACAAGGCACGGCCAACGTGGTGGATGCGGCCATGCAGTGCGGCGTTAAAAAAGTGGTGTACGTAAGTTCCGTAGCCGCCTTGGGCCGGGCGGATTTAGAGGATTTGATTTCGGAAGAAACGCCTTGGAAAAATTCCCCTGTAAACACCCATTACGCCGTAACCAAACAAGCCGGCGAACGTGAGGTTTGGCGCGGGTCTGAAGAAGGCCTGGAAGTATTGGTGGTGAACCCGGGACTGATCATCGGCTATGGGGATTGGACCACGGGCACCGGAAAAATCGTAAAAAGAATCGCCGAGGGGCAATCATTTTATACGGACGGATGCAACGGATGGATTGACGTACGCGACGCCGCACGTGCCATGATTGATCTGGAGGAAGCCGGCATCCACGGCGAAAAATTTATTTTGATCGGGCAAAATGTTGATTTCAAAAGTGCATTTGCCAGCATGGCCAACCACTTGGGATCAAAAGTGCCCAGTATAAAAGCCGGTCCGATGCTCATGCGCTTGGCGGTTTGGAGTGAGAAATTTGTTTCCCTATTCTCAGGCAACGAACCTTTGGTAACGCCCGAAACCATTATGACGGCATCACTCCAAAGCCGGTATGACAATTCCAAAATCAAAAACCGCATCGGTTTCCAGTTTACGCCATTTGAAGATACTTTGGTAGAAGTAAGCAAATGGTATAAACTTGATTCAAAATCCTGATCGATTGGCCCATACATCCCCTTCACAAACATTCATCGGTTTTGTACGTTAGTAACTCTCGGTAGTATGGAAAATCATCTTCAACGCATCAATATGGATTCCACTTGGCTGATCGTGCTGGACGGAATAAAAATCTTGGTAGATCCTTGGCTCATAGGCACCGAAACCGACGGGTTCAAATGGCTTAACCGACAATGGCACGTGGAAAGCGTATTGGCTATCGACCAACTTCCCCAATTCGATGTCATCCTCATCACACAACCGTATGATGACCATTGCCACATCAAAACATTGCGTGAAATTTATCGAGGAAAACCCATTCTGGCGGATAAACGCAGCTACGGAAAAATCAAAAAGAATTTGCCCGATGCCGCCCTCCACATGATCAACGAAAAGAAACGCGAAACATATAACTACAAAGGAATCGAGATTTTTCTGTCGCCAACCGATATGTTGTATAACGGCTGTTTGATAAAATCGAACGATAAGCGCATTTTATATTTACCGCACGGAATCGAAATCAAGGAGAAGTTTCTGGAACATTTCCCATCACCGGTGGATGTGGTGCTTACATCGGCATCTACTTACACGTTACCGTTTTGGTTGGGAGGAAAAGTGGCGAAAGGAATTGAAAACGTAAAACAGATCCAGGCGCGTTTCAACCCGAAAAAAATATTCACCACACACGACGAACCGAAGGAAGGAATCGGTTTAGTGGGTAAAATGGCTAAGAAATATTATCCGAAACAAGAGGAGTTTACGAATGAATTGGGCACCCATGCATTCATCGTGAATTCGCATGATATGCTGGAGATATAGTTTTTGTCCGCAGAATTTTATGGAGAACTGCAAAAATTATTCTGCATAAATCAGCGTTGATTCTATCAACGCGCACATCTATGGTAAAGGTCAATATCTAATGTTTGTCGACTGTTGCTGCCATAAGCCACATGATATAATTTTCTGTATTGGGTTGGATCCAATTCCGTTTCTTCGGTTTCATCAAACTTCTGGCAGGAAACCAACATAGAAAAGGGAGAAAAAATAAGGAACGATTGATCTTCATTTTCATCATGGAAAAAAAACAACGTTATACCGATCAGACAAATTGCGGCTTTTGTGTTTATTACCAAACGCTAACTTTTATCACAAGCAAGGCGTAGTATTCCATACCAATTTTTATGCATACATACCTTTTTGTACATTTGGAAAAAATTGCCCCAGATGTTACCTGTATATTGGAACGATTCGATTTTGACGGTGGCCGTGCCCATGTTCGCCCTCACTTTCATATTGGAAGGCTTGGTGCTTACGCGCCTGCTGAAAAAAGATTATAACATCAAAGATTCTGCCACCAGTGTATTGATGGGAATCGGGAGTGCCGTGATTAATTTGGGCGTGAAGATTCCCGTTTATTTTGGCTACATGTGGATTTATGAGCACCGCATCTTTACCATGCCGAGTGTTTGGTGGGCTTTCGTATTACTCTTTTTTGCCGACGATTTCAGCTTTTACCTGCACCACCGCGGTTGCCACCAAATCCGTTTGTTTTGGGCAGCACACGTCAACCACCATTCTTCCACGAATTACAATTTAGCCGTGGCCTTGCGTCAGTCTTGGGGCGAACTGTTCCACAAATACATCTGGTGGACTTGGCTACCTTTCATCGGCTTTAACCCGATCTGGATTTTTACGATGATGAGTATCAGCCTAGTATACCAATACATTTTACATACCGAATTAGTGAACAAACTAGGCCCGTTGGAATGGATTTTCAACACGCCATCCCACCACCGCGTACACCATGCGAGTAATACCCGCTATCTGGATAAAAACCATGCAGGTATCCTGATTATCTGGGACCGTATGTTCGGTACGTTTTTGGAAGAGAAAGACGAGGAAAAAGTGATTTACGGGATTACCACAAATATCAATACATATAACCCCATACAAATTGCCACGCACGAATACCGAGCCTTGTGGAAAGACGTGAAACGTGCCCCGGGATTTGCCAACAAAATTAAATATCTAATTATGCCTCCGGGATGGAGCCACGACGGCAGCATGAAAACATCGAAGGAGTTACAGCGGGAATCGGGATTTATCCAATAATGATTTGATTTACGATTGATGACATTTATCTAAGTAATTGTTATTCATAAATCCAAAAATCGAAAATCAGCTATTTGATTATTTAGAAATACCACATCGTAATCTCCAACTTCTTATCCCCGCCCAAGGTAAATTTCGCATCCTTGTATTTTGGCGGACCGAAAGTTCCTTTGGCATCATTTGAAACGGCGGTGCCTTCCAACGGAATGCCCAAGGCGTTTGTTTTCATTTCGCCGTCGTTGCTTTCATCATGGAAGATAGCCACGGCGTAGGTTCCGTCTGGAATATTCTTGAAAACATAAGTAGCCGTCGTTGATTTCAAGCCTTCCAACTTTCCCTTTTGGATGGCATTTTCATGCTTATCCGGAAAACCGGTTTCCGATTTAAACAACGAAAAATATAAGGAGCCTTTGGTATTACGTAAGGATTTGACTTCAACCGTCAACGTATGTTGGGCGAAAGATTTAGCCCCAAGGGTCAATAAAAAAACCGTGATTAAAAATTTCATCTGCTTATTATTTCTCTAAATAAAGAAACGAGCCAGAGAATTGTTTGGAAATTAATCAAATATTTAAAACTTAAACCTCGCCTGTAGACGGATATCGGTTCTATTTCGGCCTTGAAATTCCGCATTTCCGGAGCCGATGACTTCTTTTCCCATAAACGAGGTATTGGCCAATTTCAACCACAGATCAATATTTTCCATCACCTCGTACCGTGCCGAAACATAATACCGAACGCCTTTGTCGTACAAAGGAACAAATCCATAATAATACAGCACATCCGATTCGTAGGCGTATAAACGGGTATCAAATCCTTCGGTATGGAAAACCTCAAACCGACCGTTGACGGCAAAAGGTTTTTTGATGGAAGAATATACCACATCCGCATATACGAGGAAACCGTTTTCGGGCATGGCGGTTTCTTTTTTAAACCTCACCCACTCCGCTCGCGCCTGAAAACGCCAACGGGTGGACATCTGCCAATTCATGTGAAAACGCAACCGTCCCGTTTCCCTGTTTTCCAACGGCTTGATGCCCGCCGACAATAAATCACCTGAAATATTGCGGGGTTTCATGCGCTGGCGATAGCGGAAATAAAATTCCAATCGGCGTGTGGGCCTAAAACTGACCTGGCCCAATACATCATATCCGCTGGATGGCGAGTTGGTTTGGTAACGCAACCATGGAAAAGTAAACACATCCAAATAACCGGACAATGAAACACCTGCCACGGGCTTACAATCCATACCGAAATAAAAACCGTGTTCGCCGCTACGGGAGGATGATTCGCTGATAGCCGATGAATACAAGGCCGTATATTTTTCGGAAAAATATCGGTGATACAAACTCACCGTCAAAAAAGTAACCGGTGCGGCCTGGATTCCATTCACCACTGCCCACCCACCGTTAGATGACCAGCCGCCTTCGCCGAAAAACGAAAAATTCTTGAAAATATACGCATAATTCACACCCACATTTCCCAATTCTTTTCCGCGGAAAGCATACTTTTTATATAATACCTCATCGGGATTTAATCTGGCGCCTAGCTTGGTGTACACGGCCGTAACGCCAATCCTTAATTTCTTGATTCGGTATGTGACATTTCCTCCGGAAATCCATTCGCCGATTTGCCGGCGTTTAGCATTTTCTGTTTCCGTACGATGCAGGCCAAATAAGGGCAGCGAAGTAATCTCGGGATCCACCAAATCCAAGCTGTCGCCCAGCGAGGCAATGTTTCCGTCCAACATCTTGTATGATGAAAAAAGCGTGATGTCCAATCCTTTGACGGGATTTAACGTAATACCGCCGCCGCGCAAAAACTGGCTTTCGTTCACCGAAGTATAGGGCGTGAGGCCATTCCCGTTTCTGTTGATGTTGGTTCCGAAGGCTGATTTACCAAAAGCCAAACCAGTCCAAAACACCAGTCCCTGGCCAAATTGGGCCTTAAAATCGCCTACGGCAATCTGTTTGAAAATAGATACATTTCGCACAAATAAATGTGCCGAATAAAAATCAAATCCTTGTTTTTGTGCACCACGGAAAAATTGTTCTCCGGCATCCTTATCGGCAGTAAAACCCAAGCTTACCTTATCCTTATACCGAAACCGGTAGCGTAAATAATAAGCCTGTGGCGAACCGAGATACCCTTTGGATGGGTCGTCGCGATTGATGGTATAGCCTTTCGCTTCCTGCAGGGTTTGCCCGTAACGAAAAAACAATTCGTTTTTGGAGCGCCTGAAGAAATCTTTCACCGTCAAAGTTTGCCTTCCCGTAGAAGGTTTGATGGTGACAAATGGCATCAAATCCCGGATTGTTGGTTCATCAAAACCTTTGATGAGCGCCAATTCAAAAATGCTGTAAACCGGGCGATGTTTTTCCAGGTAATCCCACCAATTGCTGATCTGAAATTCGGTTAGAAAGCGAAATTTTTCCAAGTCTTCTCGCTTTGCATCGTTTAGGTTGAGCGGCGTTTCGTAATAGTCGATCAAATCTTGGAACAGCGTGGTATAGTCCACATTGCCTTCGGTGTTTTCGGCAATGGACTCTACCAATTTTTCAATCAATAAGTCGCGGTCGGCATCCTTTCCGCCAGATTTAGGCTTTTGTGCCAAGGCAGACGAATCCAACAGCAGCAGGGCAATCAACCCTATGTACAAATTCAGCCTGCGCATTATACATTATTTTTGGATTTGCGACGTGGCGTCGGGGTTTGGTATTTTATCTTCTTACCAAACGAAATGCTCATACCTACCTGCGGACTGAATCCGAGTTGTTGGTGATAGGCGGCAGACAAATCGAGCCGAACGATTTTATAATCGAACCCAAACCCAAACGAACCAGCCAACGGACGGCTGCTAAATCCGCCACGTATAACAAACAAGGGAACCGGTTTGTATTCGATACCAAATTTTACGTTCGGCTTTTGTTCAGGATCGGCGTCCACTTCCAACGCCGTCAATACTTTTTGTGCCCAATTATATGATATCCCAAATCGGATAACCATCGGCAATTTTTCATCCTGAAAACGGGTGATATTCATGCGTACGGGATTTACCAAATGGAACGAGACCGACAATTCCTTGTTCACCTTCCCCAGTACACCCAACTCTGCACTAACGGCAGAAGCGTTTCCGTAGCCATTTCCGATAAAAATATAATGATAATTGACGCCGATGCCAGCCGAAATATGCGGGCCGAAATTTCGTGCATAACGTACACCGATGGCGTTCCTGTTAAATAATTTATACCCGAACCTCGAAATGGCCAAACCGAATACGCCCACTTTTTTGGGTGCGTAAGCCACGTTCAATCCATAAGTACCAGTTTCAGGAAGGATAAATCGGTTTTCATAATATAATCCGGCTGCACTTTGTTCCAAAAAGCCGAGTGCCCCCACATTGTTATTCGTTGCCCACAAGTCAGTATGAGTTGAAGCCGCTCCGCCCATACCCATGGCACGTGCGCCTGGCGCAAAAAACTGTCCGTAAATACAATTTGAAAATACATTCCCGAGAACGAGAATGGCCAGGAATAGGGTTATTCGTTTGGGTTTATTCATGAAAGGGGGTCATAAATCGGTAGTCCAAGGTATCAAAATTTTTAATTGAATCCAAGACCTTGTTTTTCAAACCCGATTTAAAATCCTCCATTTTCACGGCAATTTTTTCATCAAAAGCACCCAAAATAGTGGCCGCCATAATGCCCGCATTTCCGGCTCCGTTCAAAGCCATCGTAGCTACCGGGATACCGTTGGGCATTTGCAGAATAGAGAGAACGCTGTCCCAACCATCGATGGAATTGGATGATTTGATGGGAACGCCAATCACCGGCAAACGCGTATGTGATGCCACCATGCCCGGTAGATGGGCCGCTCCGCCAGCTCCGGCAATGATTATTTTTAGTCCGCGGGATGCCGCATTTTTTGCGTACTCATCCATACGCTCGGGCGTACGGTGTGCAGAAACGACGGTTACCTCAAAGGGAATTTCCATTTTTTCCAAAAAATCCGCAGCCTGCTGCATGATATTGAAATCGGAAAAACTTCCCATAATGATGCCTACCAATGGTTTCATGTGCTATTTTTTTTCAAACGTAAGAAAACTTTGTGTGATATGGGTTTCACACAGACGAAAGCAGCTACATTTCTATTGTACACTACAATGCCTTTTCACCTGATTAACAGAAAAATGATTCCATCATATTTGTTTCACGTTATCTTTTAAGTTTATCTTTGTACTAGAGGATCATCCTAAAAAATGCAAGCAACACAACACATATCTTTCACGAAACCAACGTTTGCTTCTGTTGGCAAACCTTTCGTGTTGCTTATTACACACAACAAAGCCTTTGTAATTTAACCCTCCTGTTTCATTAGGAAATTGGGAGGGAATCAATACACATAGCCGTATCGGCTTATGCCCGTTTGCTCGTCTGCGAATGGGCCAAAATCTTTTTTTTTTATTCAAGATGCAAAACGAAAAGTTGAATTTCATTTCAAAGCCATTTATTGCCGTATGGGCCGTAACCATCCTACTGTTTGTAAGCATTAGCCTATTGGTGGGTACCCATTTGCTGGCCAGGCCGTGGCTTTTCCTTCCCGTATTTATATTGGCCATCGTAGCTTATGACACGTTCCAGAACAAGCACTCGCTACGAAAAAACTTTCCGCTGGTGGGTCGGATGAGATATCTCTTTGAATCGATACGTCCCGAAATCAGACAATATTTTTTTGAAGGGGAATTGGACGGAAAACCTTTCAACAGAAGACAGCGCTCCATCGTATACCAAAGAGCAAAAAATGACAAACAAACCATTTCCTTCGGCATGCAGGACGACCCAAACCGTGTAGGTTATGAATGGGCCGCGCACAGCATCTATACGCAAACGGCGGATGTTTCATCCTTCCGGGTTTCTATTGGGAACACAAGTTGTAAGCAGCCATATAACGCGAGCATCCTCAACATTGGTGCGATGAGTTACGGGGCTCTCAGCAAAACGGCCATTTCTTCGTTAAACAACGGTGCCAAAATCGGCAAGTTCGCACACAATACCGGAGAGGGCGGCATCAGCGATTACCACTTACAGGGTGGAGATCTGATATGGCAAATCGGCACCGGTTATTTTGGATGCCGGGATAAGGACGGAAATTTTGATGACATCCTGTTTGCCGAAAAATCCCATTTCCCGCAAGTAAGGATGATTGAAATTAAATTGTCGCAAGGTGCAAAGCCGGGACATGGCGGCCTATTACCCGCACATAAAAACACGCCCGAGATTGCCGCCATCCGGCATATCGCGCCATATATGACCGTGCATTCACCATCGGCGCATACTGCTTTCTCCAATGCAATCGAATTGCTTCTTTTTGTACAAAAACTAAGGGATTTATCCGACGGTAAACCGATTGGGTTCAAAATATGTATCGGACGGAAAGAAGAGTTCATAGACATCGTAAACCAGATGGCCCTCACCGGTATCGTACCCGATTTTATTACCATTGATGGCGCCGAAGGCGGTACGGGAGCGGCACCGCTGGAATTTATCGATTACATGGGAATGGCCCTGTCCGATGCTTTGACTTTTGCCAACCGTACCTTGATAGAACACGGCGTCCGGAACCAAACTAAAATCCTGGCCGCGGGAAAAGTGATTACGGCTTTCGATATGGCAAAAAACTTTGCCTTGGGTGCGGACGCCATGTATAGTTCCCGGGGAATGATGTTTGCCATGGGTTGTATACAGGCATTGCAATGCGATAGCGGAAAATGTCCGGTGGGTATTGCCACACAAGATCGTGCCCTGTACAAGGGAATAGACGTAACGGACAAAAGCCAGCGGATTGCCAATTTCCATAAAAACACATTGATATCATTAGCCGATTTCATTGGTGCCTGCGGATACCGAACCACATCGGAGATAAAACCGAGCGCCTTTTTCCGGAGAACTTCACACAATGTAAACCAAAGCTTCGAGCAAATTTATATCAACCAAGAAATAACTATAAACGAATAAGATATGACACCAGTAATCACAAAAACGGAACACACCGTATTGAGTACGCTCATCAGCAATTTACCTTACAACGAAAAAACAAAAGATGTGGCATTGTTGGTTAACGAATTGGAAAAGGCAGAAATCGTCAACGACGAAGAAATAGGAAGCGACGTGATTCGCCTCAACTCCTACTTCGAGATCGAGGAGTCTGTTTCAAAAAGAATCATGCGGTTTTTGCTTACAATGCCCAAACAAGCCAACATGGAAGAAAAGAAAATATCCGTACTTTCACCTTTGGGCGTGGCCTTGTTTGGATTTAGGCAAGGGATGGAGATTGAATGGGTGTTGCCCGGTGGTCTCAAAAAACTGAAAATATTAAAGGTGACGAATACACAAAGTAGTTAATAACTAAAATCACAAACCGATGGGATGGACTTACATGATAAAAAATAAGATGGCCGTTTCGCTATTACTCTTGGTTATATTGGGAACCATATGGATGAATAACATCAACCAGAATAATCATTCCGAAGAATTGAGTAAACACATCACTTCTATATATGACGACCGCCTGGTGGCCGAAAATTATATACTGAAGTTATCCGGTGATATGCACCAAATCATCGGTATCATCACAGAAACGCAGATAGATGACCATGCGAAAAGGGCCAAGTTGCGGCCCTTTCTTGCAGACATCAAAAAACTCAACAACGAATATGGCAATACCCTGCTGACGAACGAAGAAAGAAAAGTATATGAACAATACATTTTGTTGTGCAACAAGTTATACATCCATGCCGCCAACAACGAATTTGAACCTTGTAAAAAAATAGCCACCGAATCCATCGGCACATTAAATATGTTGGCCGCCATACAACTAGCCGAAGCCAAGTCCATCATCGCCAAAACCGATAGGTTATTTAGTGCTGCAGAATCATCTTCCCAGTTGGAAATTGCCATTTTAATCATCATTGGCTTGTTAATCCAAGCACTGATTTTTTCTTCCGTCCAACCCTCCAATTACATAGCAACCGGCAGGCACCACCTCAATTAAAACCATTCCATCACGAGATTGGACCCATCTGTGCCTAAATAATATGGACTCGTAGAATAATCCGTTGCATTACGCTAATTTTCGGTTCCTACATAAAATTTAATTCTTTATTTTGGTCTAAATCTTTTAGAGCTATGATCTGGAATAAAATAAGGAATGAATTTATAGACATCATTGAATGGTTAGACTCATCCAATGATACTATGGTATACCGCTTTGAGCGTTACCAAAACGAGATAAAGAATGGCGCAAAACTAACCGTTCGTCCTGGCCAAGTCGCCGTTTTTGTCAACGAGGGTAAAATTGCCGATATTTTTTCGGAAGGCATGTACACGCTCAATACGCAAAACCTACCGATTCTTGCCACGTTAAAAGGTTGGAAATATGCATTCAACAGCCCGTTCAAAGCTGAAGTATATTTTGTAAAAACGACAGAATTCACCAACTTAGGCTGGGGTACGCAAAACCCGATCGTAAAAAGAGATCCGGAGTTTGGCATGGTGCGTTTGCGTGCATTCGGAACTTATCAGATTAAAATAAAAGACCCGGGATTATTTATCCAAAAAATCGTGGGTACCGACGGTAATTTTACCCAAGAACAGATCACGGGTCAATTGAGGAGCATCGTTTTGACGCGTTTCTCTGATGTGATGGGGGAACTCAACATGCCGATGTTGGATTTGCTTTCGCAATATGATGAGGTTTCTAAAACCTGCCACGATAAAATGAAAACCGAGTTTGCCGAATATGGTATCGAACTCACCAAATTCTTGTTGAACAACATTACGCCTCCCAAAGAAGTGGAAGAAGTGATGGACAAAAGAACATCCATGGGAATCGTGGGAAACCTTCAGCAGTATACACAATTTCAGGCCGCCAATGCCATGGAAGCGGCCGCGAAAAACCCAGGCGGGGATGCCGGTGCGGGTATCGGCATGGGAATGGGATTTGCCATGGCCAACCAAATGGCACAAAGCATGAACCCACAAAACCAACAGGCTACACAACAACAACCCGGCCCACCACCATTGGGAAGTGCATATCATGTGGCATTGAATGGACAACAAGCCGGGCCTTTTGATATGTCCACCATTGGAAACATGGTAAAATCTGGCCAAATCACCGGTGAAACATTGGTTTGGAAACAAGGCATGGCCGGTTGGGACAAAGCTTCCAACGTAGGCGAATTACTTTCCGTACTCAACCAAACACCACCGCCGTTTCCACCGGCATTATAATCCCTAAATCACAACGAGACATTTATGTCAGAACAACCAAATCCAAACCCATTCAACGAAGCCGACTCAAACCTGACGGGAGAAATTGCATGCTTGTCATGCGGCGCTTCGCTAAAATATAAACCAGGCACCGAAAATCTGCATTGCAACTACTGCGGTGCAGATAATGCCATTCCACATGCGGCAAGGGAAATCGAGGAATTGGATTTCGATCTTTTCATTTCAAAATTTGAGGAGTCGGCACCCACTACTGCCGTAAAAACGGTGCAGTGCAAAAACTGCGCGGCCACCACCTCTTTGCCCCCAAACGTTACTTCCTATAGTTGCGCCTACTGCACCACGCCGTTGATCTTGGAGCAGAGCATCGTAGAAAATATCATTACTCCACACGCATTGCTTCCTTTTAAACTTAACCAGAACGATGCTTCGGGTAAATTTAGGGAATGGATTAAGGGTTTATGGTTTGCGCCAAACAAACTACAAAAAATGTCCATGGTTACCGATTCCATGAAAGGCGTTTATACACCCTATTGGACTTATGATTCAAATACAGAATCATATTACGTCGGCCAACGTGGTATCTGGCATTACCGTACGGTTTCCTATTCTACGGTGGAGAATGGGAAAAGCGTAACGAGAACACGCCAGGAGCGATATACCGTTTGGACGATGGTGACCGGAACCGTAAATAATGTGTTCGATGATATTTTGGTGAACGCCTCCCATTCCCTCCCGAGGGATTATGCAGACCAGCTGGAACCATGGCCCTTGAATGACATCAAATCATTTATGCCCGAGTTTTTGAGCGGATTTATTTCTGAAAAATATCAAGTAGATCTGAAGAATGGATTTACGTTGGCCAAGCAAAAAATGGATTCCACCATCGGAGATACCGTGCGCAACCATATCGGGGGGAACGAACAACGGATTATGTCTTTGGATACCGATTATCGGGATATCACATTCAAACATATTTTGTTGCCCATATACATCAGTGCATACAGCTACAACAATAAATTGTACCGTTTCTTGGTGAATGGCGCTACAGGAAAAGTAAAAGGTGAAAGACCTTGGAGTGCCTGGAAAATTACGTTTGCCGTATTAGGCGCTTTGGTTTTAATTGCTATCATCGCGATTATTATCAGCGCGATGCAGGAGTAGTTTTTTGAGAAAGGCTGCTACCAATAGCGAGTTCAGGCCGTAAATCACCAAAGCAGTGATATATGGCACCCTATAATCCAAGCCGTATAATGAAGCTCCAAGCAAGGGGCCGAATGCACGTGCCAAGGAGCCGACAGATTGGTAAATACCCATCACGACGCCTTGTTCATTTTTGGGTGCTATTTGAGAAACAATCGATAAAGCTGACGGACCTACAAAACCGTTGGCTACAGCCAAGCTAAACAGTAGAATTAATTCCAACGGAATAAATAAATCTTTGGGGACAAATGGGATGCCTACTACAGATAAACCAAGCAAGATATTTCCCCAAAGCAATAACTTCCGCTCTCCAAACCATTTATTGAAAATACCTATTAACCCACCCTGGACAATGGCAGTGGAAATGCCAATGAAAGTAAATATAAATCCTATTTCCTTATCGCTATATCCGAAATGTTCTTTCCACATCATGGTGGAAGGAATCTGGAAAAGGAAAAAACCTGCGATATAAATAAATCCGATGAGTATAATCAACGGCAATAATTTCATCGAAAAAACATGTTGATAGTCTTTAATGGGAAGAAGACTCACCTTAGACTCACGCTTGACCTTCAGTGATTCGGGAAGTAGAAAAAATGCCAAAGCTAGATTAAGGACACAAAGAGCAGCACAAAAAATACCGATGGATGCGAATCCAAAGTCTTCCATCAAAAACCCACCGATGGGTGGTCCAAAAATGAATCCCAATCCAAAGGCCGCCCCAATCATCCCCATGGATTTTGCCCTGTCTTTCGGTTCAGTAATGTCACTGATATAAGCTTGGGCAGCAGAAATATTCCCGGAACCGATTCCACTTAATATCCGGGCAAAGAGAAGTATGGTCAATGTAGTGGAAAACGAGAACACGATATAGGAAACCGTAGAGATAGCCAAGCTAAAAAGAATAATCGGCCTGCGTCCATATTTATCGCTGAATGCCCCCCACACCGGAGTACAAAAAAACTGGGCCATCGCAAAAAGGAAAACAGGCATTCCTACCATAAAGTTGGAACTCGTCATCGTTTTTACATAGTTAGGTAAAATGGGAATGACGATACCAAACCCAAGTAGGTCGATAAAAATCGTAAGAAATAAAATAAACTTGGCCGACTTAAACACTATGATTTCCTAAAGCGCAAATGTAATTGGATAGTTTTAACCTATCAAAAAACAAGAAACTTAAAGACAATTAATTTATTGTCTATTGATAAAGACCTTCTTCGAAATGGATTGGTTTCCGCTAGAAAATGTAATGATATACACTCCCGAAACTATTTTTTGGGTAGAGATGCCATAGGTATTATGAACCAAGGATGCCGTTGGGATTTTAACGCGTTCGATTATTTTTCCCGACAAATCGCTTATTGAGATAACAGCAGAAGAAATGCCCGATGCTTTCCATAACAGCTGAATGCTTTCCGATAGTGTGATAACATCAAACTGAATGTTTTGATATTCCACAATTGAGGCATGGTCAATGGTATCCGTCGTATCAACAATCACAGGACAAAAACTAGCATCAAAAAATGAAACTGTGTTATTACCGGTGTTAGGGACAACCAATGTATCATTCAATACATTAAAATATAGATCTGCTGGATTAGCGATTCCTGAACTAAAAACAATTGTTGGTGTGCCAAAACTTGAATCGATTTTGTGAATTTTGTCTGTTCCCCATTCCGAAACCAAAAAATTACCACATCTGTCCATCACAACGCCATCAATATTGGAAAGCGCGGTGGTGATTTTTGTTTCCATAGTAAAGGTAATCGTATCAACTGCAATCAATTTAGCCGATGATCCCCAAGTACAAAATATCAAACGTCCATGGTTTTCATCGAATAATATCCCATTAGGTATACTTGTTGTATTTGCCACAACCGAATTAAAAGTTTGTGCAGTAATGTTGACGACGTAAATTTTCTTGGCAGAGAAATCAGAAACATATAATTTACCATGTCCATCGGCACAGATCCCATTCAAAAAAGAAGCATTTAGATTGATATTGAACACTTCTTGCGCATTAGTTAATGAGTACCCCTTTACCCTGCCGTCATCACATACGTATACCACACCATTATATTCAGCCAAACCATAGGGCGCTGATACGGCATCAGTAAATAATATTGGCGCCTGCCCTGGAATTACACTTTGTAAATTGCTAGCATTGGTATTTGAAACAATATATCGATTATTGATAGGATCATATTCAACGCTTTCCGGGCTATTGAAAGATTGAGAATAGGATTCAAAGAAAAGAAAGGGTAAAAAAATAAGAAGAAAAAGACGTTTCATGGGTATAGTTTATGGGTAAAAATAGGTTAAATGTTTGGATCAACCTATGATGTGCAACTTCATCCGTTGCATGGCATACCAAATGGACTGTATGGGCGAGGCGATGCCAAGGCGGCATGCCACCGTAAAAAAAGGCAAAAAAAAAGACAGGTTACCAAATGAATGATAACCTGTCTTAAAATCGGCGGCGACCTACTCTCACCCCTTTTAGGGGGGATACCATCGGCGCAGCGGGGCTTAACTTCTCTGTTCGGGATGGGAAGAGGTGGGCACCCGCGCCATAGCCACCATAAAGCGTTGTATGCTTTCAATGACTTAACACGTGTAAGAAGATTTTTTTACGAAAGAGGCGTAACCGAAAAAAGTCTTTGGACAATTAGTAGCACTCGGCTTTGACGTTACCGCCTTTACACCTGTGCCCTATCGACGTGGTAATCTTCCACGGTCCTTGTAAGGAAAACTCATCTTGAAGTTGGCTTCGCGCTTAGATGCTTTCAGCGCTTATCCGTTCCGTACGCGGCTACCCTGCGGTGCGGCTGGCGCCACAACAGGTACACCGGAGGTACGTCCGACCCGGTCCTCTCGTACTAGGGTCAGCTCTTCGCAATTTTCCAACGCCCGCTACAGATAGGGACCGAACTGTCTCACGACGTTCTGAACCCAGCTCGCGTGCCACTTTAATAGGCGAACAGCCTAACCCTTGGGACCTTCTCCAGCCCCAGGATGTGACGAGCCGACATCGAGGTGCCAAACCACTCCGTCGATGTGAGCTCTTGGGAGTGATCAGCCTGTTATCCCCGGAGTACCTTTTATCCTTTGAGCGACGGCCCTTCCATGCGGAACCGCCGGATCACTATGCTCTGCTTTCGCACCTGCTTGACTTGTAGGTCTCGCAGTCAAGCACCCTTATGCCATTGCACTCTACACACGGTTACCAAGCGTGTTGAGGGTACCTTTAGAAGCCTCCGATACTTTTTTGGAGGCGACCACCCCAGTCAAACTACCCGCCATACACTGTCTCCCGCTCTGCGGGGTTAGACACCCGACAAACGAAGGGTGGTATTTCAACGGTGACTCCACACGTCCTGGCGAACGCGCTTCGAAGTCTCCCACCTATCCTACACATCCCTTGTCAGATGTCAATGTAAAGCTATAGTGAAGGTTCACGGGGTCTTTCCGTCCCGTAGCGGGTAACCGGCATCTTCACCGATACTACAATTTCACCGGACTCACGGTTGAGACAGTGCTCAGATCGTTACACCATTCGTGCAGGTCGGAACTTACCCGACAAGGAATTTCGCTACCTTAGGACCGTTATAGTTACGGCCGCCGTTTACCGGGGCTTCGATTCAAAGCTTCGATTGCTCTAACCTCTCCTCTTAACCTTCCGGCACCGGGC
>Ga0247814_10000079_pt1:0-42500 | contig 91879 bp, 78 predicted proteins | sample UWRJL179409R1_FD_179947 | JGI IMG/M metagenome (GOLD analysis project Ga0247814, IMG submission 179947) | Plant litter microbial communities from Arlington Agricultural Research Station in Wisconsin, United States - UWRJ-L179-409R-1 | ecosystem: Environmental > Terrestrial > Plant... | reverse complement strand
GATATGATGCCGATGGGATACTGTGGAAAGACGAATTATATGAAGCGGACGTGCATACTATATATGATGTGGTGAGAAAAATAGGCGAACCGTACGAAACGGTGCTCATGTTTGGACATAACCCTACGTGGACTTACTTCGTGAATGGGTTGGCCGAGGTACGGATTGATAATATTCCTACGTGTGGCGTGGCGGGAATTTCGCTGAATGGTGCGTGGGAGAATGTGAAAGAGGGTTCGGGTGAGTTGGTTTTGTTTGATTTTCCTAAAAACCTATGATGTGATATGAAGAGATTGACTTATATGGCCGTGCTGTTATTGGCGGCCGGTTGCGGAAACAAGGGATATGAGGACGTAGGACCCGGCCTGAAGATGAAAAAGCTGGAAGCCGGAACGGAGCGCGGCATGCAAAACGGTACAGACTACTTTTATATGCGTGCGCATGTACTGAGCGAAAATGACAAGGCTTTTGAAACCCCAGTCTTTGACCCAAATTTCTTTTACTTATCACAATTGAAGGAGCCTTCGTATTCATATGATTTCATACAGGCTTTGCCGGGACTTAAAAAGGGAGATAGCCTTTCTTTCGAGAGCAAGGCGGATAGTTTGTTCCTGTTCTATTATGGCATGGAAGCGCCGGCGGATATAAAGGGAAGGAACATCCACTTACATGTGAGGATACTGAACGTAATGAGTGAGGATGAGTATCTTCAAAAACGGGAGACGGCCAAAAAGGAATCGAAGGACAATGCATACATAGAGTTTGACAAGTACCTGCGTGAACATAACATTACCGAAGCACCCGTGGGCAGGGGCACGGTGAAAGTAACCGTGGTACCGGGCACGGGTACGGATGCCTTTTACGGTGATGTAGTATCGATACATATGATCCAAAGGACCTTTAGCGGAATTGAGATTGAAAACTCGAGGGCTGCGGGCGGCCCTTTTGAATATGAGATTGGCAGCGAGCAAGGTTTACAAGGGCTTGACGAGGCTTTGGTGAAAATGAAAAAGGGAGAAAAGGCCATGGTGTACCTTCCCTACTTTCTGGCTTTTGGGGAATCTGGGATTCCGCCAAAGATTCCTCCTTATGCCAACATCATGATGGAACTGGAATTGTTGGACATCCGTAAGCCTTACTAACCGTTACCCAAGATGAACACGGCAGGCCGTTTATCGGCTGATTCGTCGGTAACGGGGTTTTGTTTCCATTCGGAAATACGTCGTGTCCTGATTTCTTCTGCCGGCCCCGTAATATCCCAAGCTATGCCTAACATGATATCATGATTAACGGTCTGTATGATTTCCTTAACCAAATCCCTATTGCGGTAAGGGGTTTCCATGAATATTTGTGTATATTCCGTTTTACGGACGGCCTGCTCCAACTCGCGTAATTTGGTTGTTCTGCCTGCTTTTTCCTTGGGAAGGTAACCGTGGAAGGTGAACTTTTCGGCATTAAGACCCGAGGCACACAAGGCCATGATGAATGAATTGGGCCCGATCAATGGCTTTACGTACACTCCCGCTTTGTGGGCACGCAATACCAAACTCTCTCCCGGATCACCCACGGATGGATAGCCGGCATCCGAAATCAAACCTACGTCGGTTCCCTTTTTGAGCAGGGCAATGAGTTCCTGCTCGGCATCCAAATCCGGTCGTTTGCCATCCATCACATAAAATTCCAAATGATTCAGGTTTTGTGCCCCCCACATTTTGGCCAACAGCTTACGCGACGGCCTATCACTCTCTACGGCAAAATGAATGAGATGCTTCGTGAATTCGGCATTTGCGGCCGGAACGGGTAGATACGGACACTCGGGTGATAAAAAATTAGGGATCAGAAACAATGTTCCGATCCCTTGAGCTGAAGTTTGGTCCATGTATGTTTATTTTCTGCCGCCGAATATGCGCAGGATGAAAATGAAAAGGTTGATGAAATCAAGATATAGCGTAAGTGCGCCCATGATGGCCCCTTTCTGCATGGTTTCGGAATTTCCGCTCAGCATCAAGGCTTGGTTTTTGATTTTTTGTGTATCGTAAGCCGTCAAGCCAATGAAGATGAATACGCCCGCGTAGGAAATAATCCAATATAAGGCTTGGCTTTGCATAAACCAATTGGCGACGGATGCGATGACTAAACCGATCAATGCCATGATCAAGAAACTACCCATCGAGGTGAGGTCCTTTTGGGTAAAATAGCCGTAGGCAGACATAAAGGCGAATGTACCCGCGGTGATGAAAAAGCTTAGGGCGATATCGGAACCGGTGTACATGAGGAAGATGATAGATAGGGTAAGTCCGTTTAATATGGCATAACCCACGAATACAACCGTTGCCAAAACGGAAGACATTTTATTGACCAGGCCGGCCAAAGCGCCCACCAACAACAACTCCCCGATGATTAAACCAAAAAACAAAATGCGGTTGCCTGCAATGATTCCTAATAAAGGTGAGCTGGCCACCAACAAGGAAGTGATGGCAGTGATAGTCAGTGCCAGGGTCATCCAACCGAATACACGCGTCATGTAGGCGCTAACTGCAGATTCGGACATTTGGCTTTCTACCTGAATAAAAGGATTTTGATATTCCATGTCTTGATTATTGATTTTAAGTTGCGGCAAAAATACGGTTTAAATATAACTGTAGCTATTAACGTATATGGCTCTTGATATGATTCAAAGCTTCGTCCAACATATCGTATACTTTGACGAAACCTTCTTTTCCGCCGAAGTATGGATCGGGAACGGCGATATTTCTTTCCGGATGGGCCAAGTTCATCACCATTTCAACTTGGGCCGTGGCATCTGCCGGTTTGATGCGTATGACATTCGTGTAATTTTCGGCATCCATGGTGAGGATGAGGTCGAACTCATAAAAATCGTCTTGCTTGATTTGACGGGCGCGTAGCTGGCGGATACTGATTCCCTGTTCGTCCATAAATTCCATGGCGCGGGCATCCGGGCTTTCTCCGGCATGCCAATCACCGGTGCCTGCGGAATCAATGTCCATCTTCCATCCATATGCATGGGCTTTATGCCTCAAAATCCCTTCCGCCATGGGTGAACGACAAATATTGCCCAAACAAACCATCAATACTTTCATACCACAAAACTAAGAAATGCCGCTTACCTTAAAAGTAAAACATTTCCCAATAACGTTTTTGTTTCAAACGAACCCGGGTTGGTGAACTCTAACTTCCACACGTATACCCCTCCTTCGATAAGTTTGCCACTCTGGCTATGGGTTCCATCCCAACCGAGTGCCGCATCAATGGTACTAAACAACTTATGCCCCCATCTATCGAAAATGATGAATTGATAATTGATGGGCGTAAAATCGGACGAGAAAATGGGTTTGAACGTTTGGTTCAGGTCATCGGTATTTCCCGGCGTAAATGTATTGGGTACATAATACGTCAGGGCCGGTTTCACCTCAATCAGGAAGGAAGCCGTATCGATGCAGCCTATGCTGCTGATGGCCGTCAATGTAATGAGGTAACTTCCCGGGTTATTGGTAGGAAACGAATGGATCGGCGATGCCACATCCGTACCCGTCCCGTCTCCAAAATACCAAAGGTAATCCGTAGCGCCCGTGGATGAATTCATCATGGTGGCGGCAGGATTTATCTGGGAAAGTTCTTCGGGATTAGGCATAAAATCGGCCACCGGATCCGGAGCCACGCATACCACATCATTCATCATAGTTTGGCCTACGCAACCGTTGGCCGTAGTTGCTATCATGGTCACGTCATAACACATCACATCGTTATATATGGTGGATACGGTTCCGCAAGCGGCGGATGTCAGTCCGTTTCCGAAATCCCATTGGCAGGTTGTGCCGGGAATATTTACGTTGGTAAAGCTGACCAAGAATGGTGCACAACCGATATCTAGATTGGGGGAGAAACTGACAATCGGGGTTGGCGTGACGGATACCGTGATTTGATCGGTTCCTTCGCAACCTTGTGCCGTGGTGCCAATCACCGTATATGTATTGGTGGCGTTTAGTACGAATGGTGTGCCGTCCGTAACGCCATTATCCCACGAATACGTATTCGCACCTGAAGCAGTCAAGGTAATGGTATCGCCTTGGCATATCAAAAAATCGGCACCGGCATTTACGATGGGCTCCGGATTTACGGTAACATCCATGGAATCCGAATTTTCACAGCCGTTCACATCCGTTCCGATCACGGTATAAGTGGTTGTTCCAACCGGTGGTGTAAAGGCGGTTCCATTAGTCAGCCCATTATTCCATACATATGATACGGCTCCACTGCCATTTGGCGTTACCTGTTCTTGGTCGCAAATGGTAGTATCGTTACCGGCACTGACGGGCGGTAATGGATTGATATTTACCCTAACCGTATCTGACGCGATACATGAAAAACGGTCGGTCGAAGTCAAAATATAATCCGTGGTTGTTGCAGGCGAAACCGGGTTGGCCTGTGTCGTTACCCCATTATCCCATGAATAGATATATGGCGCAGAACCCAAAATGGTGTTGGCCGCATTGAGGTTGGCGGTATCTCCCAAACAAACGGAAACATCAAGTCCCGAATTCACCGTAGGGCATAAATTTACCTCGATGATGGATTGTGCGTTTGAACTGTTGCAGGATAAATCGTTCCATTGACCGTTCGCATAAATCTGTGTACAATCCTCATCTCCTGCCTGGTTTGGTTCCCCGGGAGCCCAATTGGTATAGACAACGGGAGACTGGTCATACCAAACGAACGTGCCTTCTGCCACTTCGTCGCTAAAGCCGATCCAAATTACACCGGATTGCCCCATGGAATTTAAGGATGACATGATGCAATTATTTTCTGCCTGGGATTGGATAGACACCAAATTTGACCCCAAGGTTTGGGCAAAAGCTTGGGCTTGGCTTCCCGACATGGATTGCGGATTAAGAAAATACATGCTGCATTCGCCCACGCAGGTTACCATTTCGGTAAGACCGGCATCCGTATATACAGCCCGGATGGAATCGGGATCACACAAATAGGTATTCGGAAAGTTAGGGCATCCGGTAAGTCCAACGGAAACATTGACGGTATCCCTATCGATACATCCGTTGGCATCCGTACCGGTAACTATATAATCTTGGGATGCGGTAATGGGTAAAAATGGTGTACCGTCAACCACAGGAGCCGTCCAAACATAAGTACTGGCTCCTATTCCAAAAAGTGTAACGTTTTCCTGCGGACAAACCACTACATCCGCCCCAGCGGAAACTACCGGCAATGTGTTTACAGATACCACGACCGTATCGTTTATTGTACATGAATATCTATCGGTCGTAGTAACTACATAAGAAGTTTGGGTGGTTGGTGACACCGGATTGGCCTGTGCGTTTACTCCGTTATCCCATGAATACGTATACGGCGAAGAGCCAAACAAGGTGTTGCTGGCCTGTAGATTGGCCGTATTACCCAAACATACCGACACATCGAGTCCCGCATTGATAGTTGGGCATAAATTTACTTCAATAATGGATCTGGAATTCGCACTTGTGCAACTCAAATCGTTCCATGTACCTGGATTGGCCCCCGTAGGATAAATCTGTACGCAGTCTTCATTGCCGCTTTGGTTGGGTTCTCCCGGTGCCCAATTGGTGTAAGTAATTGGCGCTTGGTCGTACCAAACGAAGTTGCCTTCGTTGATTTCGTCACTAAAGCCTATCCATATTACGCCCGATTGGCCTAAAGTGGTCAATGATGACAAAATACAGTCGTTTTCGGCTTGGGACTGGATGGAAACCAAATTAGCCCCTAATGTTTGTGCAAAGGACTGTGCCTGGCTACCCGTCATTTGTTGGGGATTGATGAAGTACATGCTGCAATTGTCCGTACAACCAGCCATTTCTATACATCCTGCATTAGTGAACGCGGTACGGATGGCATTTATGTCACAACTATATCCTGCCGGGTCTGTACAACCGTAAGGATTGTTCCCCGGATCACAGGGGCACTGGTCATTGATATTAGCAACCCCATCCCCATCCGTATCTGTTGGCGCGGTAGTATTGGCTACCAATAAAAGGCCATAAGGATTTGTTCCGCCGCCATTCGGGAAATTATATACAAGTATATCCACATAATTTACGCCTACCTGCCAAGGTCCCGATAACGTAAAACTCAATTGGCTACCGGCAGCATAGCTACCTCCGCTGATTCCTTGCGAAACCCCATTGATGAATACGTCGGAAATTGTATTGTCTACGTAACCGTCAAAACTTAATGTATATACGCCTGGTGTGGTAACACTCACCCCGTTACAATCAGCAGGTAAGTTTAATGTAAGCCTAAAATATCTATATCCCGCATTTGTATTGTTTGCACAATTGCCATCCGCTCCCGTGATCCAATTACCATTATTTACGGGTGGCGGCAATGCACTGGCATCTACCCATGCCCCCGGGGCACAGTTGTAGTTGATGAGTGCGGAAGAATAATTTAGTGTCATCGGATTCGGAGGCGAAGCCGCATACCAATATTCAGAAACGGTCCATATAGGATCCAACGTTCCTGTGGCTCCTTGCCCAGTAGATAAATCGGCCGGGTTTGGGAAGGACTGGGCTTTTACATAGGTATGGGAAAGACCTAAGAAAAGAAAGGCCAACAATATTTTGTAGGGATATGTATTGGATAAAATCATTTTATAGGCTTGCCTAATTTGGTTTCTGTAAGCCAAGATAGTAAAATTTTAAGACTTATTAAGATTTGACACAAGAAATTCATTGTGCTGAAAAAAGACGGCTGGATTAAGCTATCAATCATAATAGCTTAATCCAGCCGTCTTTATTGTAATATTGCTTAATAAGCAATCGTAAGCGTTCCTCTTTTTTCTACGTTTCCGTAGGAAATAATATAAAAGTAAACTCCGGAAGATAATTTAGCCCCAGCCATACTTTTGCCTTCAAATGGTTTTTGGCCAAAAGACTGCTCATATACCGGATTACCCCAACGGTTCCATATCGTAATTTTATAATCTAAGCAATTCGTAAAATATTGGTCAATATCAAATATGTCGTTGATACCGTCCCCATTAGGTGTGATGATATTTGGAAACTCATCTTGCGAAGGCTCCAGACTTCCAATAACAGAAACAATTGTTGACGCCACGATGGATGAACAGCCATCCACTTTGACGAACACGGAATATGTGCCGGAGTTTTCATCCGTTAAAGCCAAAGAAACACTTGGTTTGTCCGAAGTGAAATTATTAGGGCCCGTCCAAAAATAGCCAGCGTCCTGTACTTCGCTTATTTGTAATACCAATTCATCTCCAGGACATTCTACGGGGCTGTTATCCGTAATCACCGGTTCTGCCGGATTAGGTTTCACGATGATATTTTTTACCAATGTATCCTTACATCCATCGGAAGTAGTGACGATTAATGTTACATCGTAATCTCCATCTGAAGGGTATACATTGTCCGGATTTTCCAATGTGGACGTATTGCCATCGTCAAAATTCCAATTCCATTGATTAATCGTCCCCCCAATAGCCACAGTAGACTGGCTAGTAAACTCCGTCAGACTATCTTCACAAACGGTGGAGCCCACAAACATAGCTACCGGTTTTGGGTCTACGTTTACAATTAATGTATCGGCATCGCGACAGCTATATCTATCTATTACATTGATACTATAGCTGGTTTGTGTAGTCGGGGCAACCGTTATGCTCTGCCCCAGGTCGTTTGTGCTCCACGTATAAATATATGGCGATGAGCCAAACAAAGCATTGCTGGATGTGAGCAACGTATCTTGCCCGTTACAAATGGTTACATCGGGGCCTAAGCTAACGAACGGACACAAATTGACTTCGATAATGGATTTAGAATTTAAGCTTCCACAAGGCAAATCGTTCCAAGTTCCCGGATTTGCTCCGCCTGGATAGATTTGGACACAATCTTCGTCCCCTGCCTGGTTAGGTTCGCCGGGAGCCCAGTTTGTATAAGAAATCGGCGATTGGTCGTACCAAACGAAACTTCCTTCGTTAATTTCGTCACTGAACCCAATCCATACCACATCCCCAGTTCCATAACCCAAGGCCACCAATGAAGTAAGAATACATGCATTTTCTGCCGAAGATTGGATCGATACCAAATTAGCCCCCAAAGTTTGGGCAAAAGCTTGCGCTTGGCTTCCCGTCATGGATTGCGGATTCAGGAAATAGATACTACACTCGCTGACGCAGGTTGCCATTTCGATACAGCCGGCATCGGAAAACGCCGAACGGATGGAATCGATATCGCATAAATAAGTATTGGGAAAGTTGGGGCAACCATTTAATTGGATAGATACATTTACGGTATCCCTATCGATACATCCGTTGACATCCGTTCCGGTAACGATATAATTTTGGGAAGATGTGGCCGGAAGGAAAGGTATTCCGTTTATAACTGGAGATGTCCAACCGTAATTTAAGGCACCTGCTCCAGAAAGCGTAACGGTTTGTTGCGGACAAACTACGATGTCTGGTCCTGCGGAAACCACGGGAAGCTGGTTAATGGAAACCACTACCGTATCCGCCGCCGTACATCCATATCTGTCTTCCGTAATCACGCTGTAGGATGTTTGCGTGCTTGGTGCTACCGGATTGGCTTGTACATTGATACCGTTGCTCCACGAATAAGTATAAGGAGCCGAGCCAAACAAAGTATTGCTGGCCTGGAGATTGGCCGTGTTGCCTAAACAAACAGATACATCAAGCCCAGCGTTGATCACAGGACAAAGATTCACTTCGATGATGGATTTCGTAGAACCGGTAGTACAACTTAAGTCGTTCCATGTGCCTGGGTTTGCGCCTCCCGGATAAATCTGCACACAATCCTCGTTTCCGCTTTGGTTGGGTTCGTTTGGTGCCCAATTCGTATAATTCACCGGCGATTGGTCATACCATACAAAGTTTCCTTCTTGTATAGCATCACTTAGACCGATCCAAATAACCCCGGTTTCACCAAGTGCGTTTAACGATGATAAAATACAATCGTTTTCGGCCAAGGATTGGATGGAAACCAAATTGGCGCCCAATGTTTGGGCAAATGTTTGGGCAGCAGATCCTGTATTGGTTTGCGGGTTCAGGAAATAAATACTGCAATCATCGGAACAACCAGGCAATTCGACACATCCGGCATTTGTAAATGCGGTGCGGATGGCATCTATATCACAGTTATATAAAGTGGGGTCATCGCATCCGTAAGGGTTTGTCCCTGGGTCGCATGGACAAAGATCGTCTATATTGGCAATACCATCGCCGTCAGTATCTGTAGGTGCACTGGCATTGGCTACCAACAAAAGTCCGTAAGGATTCCCACTTCCTCCGGGAGGGGCGTTATAAACGGCAACGTCTACATAGTTTGTACCTACTACCCAAGGACCATTCAGCGTAAAGGTTAACTGTGTGCCGGCAGAGAAGCCGCCACCGCTTATTCCCTGTGGAGTTCCGTTGATATATACTTCCGTAATTGAATTATCTACATAGCCATCAAAACTTAACGTGTAAGTACCAGGCGTGGTTACGCTTACCCCATTACAGTCTGCCGGTAGATTTAATGTAAGTCTGTAAAAAATATAGCTAACCGTGGAACTTGAAGCACATGGGCCATTTGCGGTAATCCAATTGCCGTTATTCACCGGTGGGGGCAATAATGTTGGGTCAACCCATGAGCCAGGGGCACAACTATTATTGATGAGTGCCGGAGCATAAGTAAGGGTCATTGGATTGGGTAAAGGCAGTGAAGGAAACCAAGACGTAGAAGTCTGCCAAATAGGATCCAGTGCCCCCGGTGCGCCTTGCCCTGTCGATAATGTGGCTGGATTTGGAAATGATTGCGAATATATGTTACCACACACAAAAATAAATAGGGCAACGACCGTTCCATATACTAAAAGAACTTTTTGGTAAGTTTTACCAAGGGAGGGATAAGTAAAAGTCATACCTATATTATTGGAGATTGAGTTTTAAATTATGAGTTATATATGCCGTAAGGCGAGCGAAAATAACATTTTTTAATAGAATAAGGAGGAAAATTAACACATTTTCAGGCATCAAACTATTTCTACACGCCAGCCTAAATGCTAATACTCCCCAGAAAAAGTAATATACAAATAACATATCTTACTTATAATCAAGCATAATATCAAATCACCTTAACAATGCCTTATTCTGTAAGAATGGGATAATACTAGCAAAGTCCAAAACTTTATATAAAATGAAAAGCCCCGATTTTCATCGGGGCTCGTCGATTTGTCGTCAAACAAAACAATGAGGTGTTATGCGTTTAGATTGATCTTCTTTTCCAGTTCATCCACATATCCGCGGAAACGTTTATCGGTTTCCATGAGGTTGTTTACCGTTTTGCATGCATGGAGAACCGTGGCATGGTCCTTACCGCCACAGTGTGCACCGATGGTGGCCAATGAAGCCTTGGTAAACCCTTTGGCAAAGTACATGGCAATTTGACGGGCCTGCACCACTTCGCGTTTGCGAGTTTTTGATTTCATCACCTCCATGTTGAGTTTGAAGTAATCGCAAACTACTTTCTGGATATACTCGATAGAAATTTCGCGCTGTGTATTCTTCACGAACTTATCGATCATCTTACGGGCCAAGTCGATCGTGATTTCTTTTTTATTCAATGAGGCCTGAGCCAACAATGAAATCAATGCCCCTTCCAACTCGCGCACGTTCGATGTGATGCTGTATGCCAAATGTTCCAATACATCATCCGGCAAATCGATGCCGTCTTTGTATGTTTTCTTTTGCAGGATGGCGATTCTTGTTTCCAGTTCAGGCACCTGTAAATCCGCACTCAATCCCCATTTGAAACGGGACAATAAACGTTGTTCCATTCCCAAAATTTCAACCGGTGGTTTATCCGAGGTCAGGATAATCTGTTTGCCGTTTTGGTGCAGGTGATTGAAAATATGGAAGAATACGTCCTGTGTTTTTTCCTTACCGGCGAAGAACTGTACGTCGTCCACGATAAGTACGTCCACCAATTGGTAGAAATTTACAAAATCGTTGGTACTGTTATTTTTCACGGCATCCACAAACTGGGCCGTAAAGCGTTCGGAGTTGATGTATAATACGGTGAGATTGGGAAAGTTTTTCTTGATCTCGATACCGATGGCGTTTGCCAAGTGCGTTTTACCCAACCCGGTAGAACCGTAAATCAGCAATGGGTTAAAGGATGTGCCTCCCGGCTTTTTAGAAACCGCATAACCGGCAGAACGGGCCAAGCGGTTACAATCACCTTCCACAAAATTCTCAAAGGTGTAAAAAGGATTTAAGTTCGATTCGATGTTGATCTTCTTAAGCCCAGGAATTACGAATGGATTTTTGATGGCTTTGTTGCCCAAATCCAAAGGTGCATTGACGGAAGGATTTAATACGGCTTTTTTATCTGTCGCCGGTATTTTGGTGCTGTATGGCTGTTTGGATGCCGCAAAATTATTATCCATAATGATGCTGTAAACCAATTTACCTTCAGTTCCCAATTCCTTGCGTATAGACGATTTCAAGAGGGTAATGTAGTGCTCTTCCAACCATTCGTAAAAGAATTGGGTAGGCACCTGGATCGTTAATACACCACTTTCTAACTTCAAAGGCTTAATAGGCTCGAACCAAGTCTTAAAACTTTGCGGACTTACATTGTCCCTGATAAATTTCAGGCAACTGTCCCATACTTCAGCAAAAGTTTTGTCCATTGGTAGGCGGTGCTATTAAGGTTAGTTATTAATAATTTAACATTGATAAAAACATAAAAAAAACCCGCGTTTATGATACTACGGGCTTATCCTCGTTTACAGGGCAAATATTCAGAGAATATTCTTTAAAAAAAAATTAATCTTCTGTTGTTTTTGTAGAAATTTCATGCATAGTAGAATGAGCCCCCAAGGCCTTGCCATTTCTATCAAACACATAATCAAACCTTCCTAAAATTACGCCGGCCCAACCTACTTGTGTTACATAAACGGTTTTTTGCCCGTTATTAACAAACTTTACCGGCTCATCCAAAAACGTGTGTGTATGGCCCCCAACCACTAAATCGGTGTATTGTAAACTGGGGGCCAATAGTTTATCGCATATTTTTTGCTCTTTATACGAAAAGCCCAAATGTGAAAGGCAGATCACCAAATCACATCCCAAATCGGTTTTCAACAATGCTTCCGTCTTTAATGCTGTCGATAGAGGGTCGTTATAAACAACACCCTTGCGCAGGTGTTCGCCTACAAGACCCTGCAAATCAACGCCTAATCCATAAACACCAATCTTCAATCCACCACGATTGAACACCTTGTATGGCTTTACTTTATCATACAATGGTGTATCGCTTAAGTTGTAGTTGCTATTAACAAACGAGAAACGGGCGTGTTTCATTTGGCTTGCCAAGCCTTGCGTTCCGTTGTCGAAATCATGGTTCCCCAAAGTCGCGCAATCGTATCCCATGGCGCTCATCAACCTAAATTCAGGTTCGCCTCCATAGAAATTGAAAAACGGCGTACCCTGGAATATATCACCCGCATCCAACAGCAGCACGTTTTCTTCTTCGTCCTTTATTTTGCCTATCAGCGATGCACGTTGGGCAAAACCGCCCATACCCGGATATTTGGGATGATCGGCCGGAAATGGGTCAATGCGGCTGTGCGTATCGTTCGTATATAATATGGTCAATTTCCTTATCCCATCCGCCCTGAACATCGAAGCATCGGCATTCAACAGCAAAGGCGTTCCTGCCATCGTGAGGCCGGCATTCCGGATAAATTTGCGACGATCCATCATTTATATATCCTCCCATCCTTTACGGCCCCGAGCGACTTACCCGCCGTGCGGAAACTTTTGAAATAAGTGGTGATGGCATCGCGCACCTTGATTTTCGTTTCGATAAACGCCACAGGCTCGTCAAAAAAGTTCATACCGTCTCCGCCAAATGCGAGAAAGTCCGACGTAGCCACCCAAATATTCCTATCATATAAAAACGGCATCCCGTTTAGCTCTATTTTGTCTGCTTGGGCCCCATCAATCTTTAGGCGAATACCCGCCACCGGCGAACCGCCTTTTTCGGCAATGTAGTTCGCCAATGCACGCACATTTTCAGGCGTAAGTTGCAGCAGTACGATTTCATTCTCAAAAGGCATCACTTCGTACATATGCCCCACCTTCAACATACCTGCGGGAAGCGCCGTGCGGATTCCGCCCATGTTTAGCATGCACATGTCCGGCCATGTTTTTTGGTTTTCGAGGCTCCATGTTTTGGCTGCCTGAAATACGGCATCGGCAATCACGTTAGTCAATTCCGATTCGGGCAAGCTTTTTTCCAAGGGAAAATCGGAATATACCACGTCTTCCGCCAACTGCTCCTGTAATCCGATACGGTATGGAACGATCATCTTCTCCAACTTTTTATCAGCCGCCGTCTTTTCCACGCGCAGGCCTGCCGTGGGGACAGGTACCGAAACGTACTGCGATTTGCAGGCACAGAAAAATGCGAGCGGGACGATAACGTAAAAAAGCTTTCTCACACCACAAATTTTGTTATTTTGTTTAACATAAACGGCTTTCTGCCGATGATTTCACGATTTATTCAAATTGTCTTTCCTTTACATGCTTGGCGAATGGTCATTTATGTGTGCTCAATGCCATCGTTTTATATCAAACTATCGGATGAAAACGATACATAAAATATGCTGGAAAGTTGGAACATTCCCATTGGTCTATATTTGATGCAGAAATATTAAGATGCAAAAAATCGTGCGTTGTACAAAAAATGGCAGATATTTCGCTTCTTGCCGCCAAAATGTATCCATAATACCGGAAGAAATCCGATGAACTGGCAACCCGCTCGAATAAAACATTAGATTACTATAGAAAAACCACAATAATTTTATCAGGTTACTCTGTAATAGCATAAATTACAATAATTTACAAATATTCATTTTTTCGCGCTTTGATATATCCTTAAAATACTATTTCTTTGTTGAAAAGAAAAATATTTTATGAAAACAGTTCCGTGTTTTTCCGATATACATATCCACCCGACATTAAAGACATTCAACTCCGACCATCCCCAGCCAACGCGTAACCTGTGGGATGATTTTGAACACAGCAAACCCACCACGCGTGCGGGCCATTTTGCGGTAAACAACTCAAAAGACGTAGCCAAGTTTTCCCAAACCAACTTTTATCGTTTGATACAGGGCGATGTACGTGTGATATTTGCCTCTTTATATCCGATGGAAAAAGGCTTTTTCCAGATGCGCCAGATTCCGAAGGTAATCACCGGAAAAAAGGGTTTCGACGAGATGACCTCCATCGCATCGGGTTATTCGCCGGCCAGGGTACGCCACTTGATGAAAACAGATGACTACTTCAAAATGTTGAACGAAGAGTATGCTTTTTTAAAAGCAGGTGAAGGAAAATCACCCTGCGGGAAATACGAGGCCAAAATCGTGAATACCTATTCCGAACTGAAGGACATTGCCGAAAACAAAAAGAATACGATTGCCATCGTGATGAGCGTGGAAGGTTCACACGTTTTCTTTAACAAGGAAATGCTGAGCGGAAAATTGGGCAAACGGGAGATGAAGGACGAACTGAAAAAAAACATCATCGCCGTCAAGGAATGGGAAAACCCACCGTTCGTCATGAACCTTTCACACCATTTTTATAATGAATTGTGCGGCCATGCCAAAAGCTTCAATACTTTGGTGGGCGAAGGTTTGGTAAACCAGAAAAAAGGTCTGGAATCAGGCCTGACGGGCTTGGGAATCAAAGCCATGAAGGAAATGCTGAGCAACAGTAACGGTCGACGTATCTATATAGACACCAAGCACATGAGCATGCAAGGTCGCCGTGAATATTACAATTGGGTGCGCAGTTACAACTACCTGAACAAGAATGACAATATCCCGGTGGTCTGTACACATACCGGGGTAAACGGGTTCCGCACGATGATCGGTTCCACAATGAAAAAAGACAGCGAAACAAAAAACAGCAAAAGCGACTTCTTCAACTGGAGCATCAACCTGAGCGACGAGGAAATTAAAATCATCCACGATACAAAGGGCATTATGGGCCTGATGCTGGACAAAACTAAACTCGGCGGCGGAAAATTCATCCGGGAATACCGGTTGATAAAAACCGTGGAAGAAGAAAAGGATGCGGCCATGAAAATATTCTTCGATAATGTTTTCCAATCGGTAAAAGCCATCGGTAAAGCCGATGCCTGGAATACATTAGCCATAGGTTCAGACTTGGACGGTGGCATCAATACGTTTGAGCATTATGACGCTTGTAACAAATACCCGGATTTATACAACGATTTATATACCTGGCTCGATAAGTCAAAATACCAAAAAGCACTTTGGTATGGCCTGAAACCGGAAGAAATTTTAGATAAATTGTTCTACAAAAATACCATGCTGTTTTGCGAACGCTACTTGTAATGTAGCTCATTAGGCACATAAACTTTCGAAGTTACAGAAACAATACCGGCACTGTTTTCGCGTTTGATAAAACCATTCTCGATTATTAACTTTGCAAGGTATTGAATAGCAATCCCATTATACGAATGATTTCTTCTTCGGCATACAGTATATGTATATCGTTGGTTTTGCTGTTTGCGCCACTTGCTACCTTTTCGCAAACACCAACTGTACAGGACTGCCTTGGTGCCATAGCCGTTTGCGATTGGACATTCTCTTCGAGCACCCCATACACCGGCAGCGGAAGTATACCCAATGAAGTCAATTCCTCCATATCCTGTTTGGGAAACGGGGAACAGAACAGTGTTTGGTACACATTTACCACGCAAACCGGCGGAAACGTGAATTTTACCATCAACCCGAACAATCCCGGTAATGATTATGACTGGGCCGTGTTTAACCTGTCCAATGCCGTCTGTTCTGATATTTTTACCAATCCGGCATTAATAGTAGCTTGTAGTTTCTCTCCCATCCCGGGCCCTACCGGCCCTAATGGCGGAGCAAATCCTCAGGACAGACCGGTGATTCCCGTACAGGCTAACGAAACCTATGTCATTGTCATCACCAATTTTTCGCCCAATAACCAAGACGGTTACCAGTTAGATTTCAATGCATCCACGGCGCAAATCTTCGATAACATTCCGCCAATCATCAACAACGTGATCCAGCCTATACCCTGCAACGCAAGCAGTATCGGTATGGAATTCAACGAAAATGTAAGTTCTGCAAGCGTTACGGCCAGTTCATTCTTGCTTACCGGACCAGATGGCACACATACGATATCGGGCGTTACACCGGTCAGTGGCTCGGCTTATTCGTCATCCTTCCTCATTAATTTTTCGCCGGCATTGACCGTCAACGGGCAATATACCCTATCCATCGGTTCGGGTGTGAGCGATTTATGCGGCAATATGGCTTCATCAGCCAATTCGACACCATTCGTGTTTAATTATGCCGGTTTGGTGGTAGACAGTACATTCAGCACCTTGGCAGATTGTTTGCAAAACAACGGGTCTGCCGGCATAGCCATCACCGGCGGTATATTACCCCTAACGTACAGTTGGGCTCCCAGTGGTCAATCCACGCCCGTCGCGAATAATTTGTATGCCGGCAATTACACGGTAACCGTCAGGGATCAAAACAACTGTCAGGTAATTGAAAATGTAACTGTTTTCAATCCCATTAATTTTGCCATCACCTACGATCAAATACCGGATACCTGCCAAAAAGGAAACGGAACGATCACCGTAAACGCCAACGGTACCTCTGGGCCATTTACTTATCTATGGAATTTACCATCCGACGCACAACAACAAATGCAGGATTCGCTTACCGGAAATGACTCCGTCATGGTGGCCGTAACCGATGTAGATGGTTGCGTCTTATATGATACCGTATTGGTTGAAAACATACGAAACGACTCATTGCTGGCCGCCTTTACGGCTACGCCTAATCCAGTGGATATTTTATACCCGTACACCAAGTTATTAAACACATCAGAAAATTTTGCCACATACCGTTGGGATATATTGGGAGAAAGCATTTCCAATGTATTAAATCCCGTAGTGGAGCTTCCCGATTGGGGCGATTACCCCATTACGCTTTATGTATATGATGTGAATGGCTGTTCAGATACCGCAAAAGAAGACATATTGGTGCGTGGCGACCTGTATTATTATATCCCCAACGCATTTACGCCCGATGAAAACAACATCAACGACAGGTGGTACCCACGTGGAGTAGGTTTTGAAAAAAATAGCTATAAAATGACCATTTGCGACAGTTGGGGAAACATTATGTACCAAAGCAACGAAAACGATTACGGTTGGAACGGCAACGACCGGGGAGGCAAAATTTGTCCGCCGGGCGTGTATGTATATAAAATTACGATGGAGGGATACGAAGGGGCATTACCCGTATTTCATGGAAGCATCCTATTGATTCGATAATTCAGTTATTGCTTTCCTATTTTACAGCCTGTATAAAAACTACCAAGGATTTGAGAACTTGGGATTGGTCGTCAATTCCGTATCCGTCAACGTATGTAGAAATGCAATGATGTCCTGTACATCTTGTGGCGTAAGATTCAGTCCTGGATTGTTGGGCATAATTTGCGGGCTGTATTCCATCAACGGATCAATGGTTTCAGAAACTTGTCCACCAGTTAAATAATGGCCGATCAATACATCCTCGATGGTGGCAAACCGTCCGTCATGCATGTATGGAGCGGTTAGCATGATGTTACGTAACGTGGGAACCTTGAATTTAGCCTTATCGGCCAGATTTCCCGTTACCTTAAAATGTCCAAAATCAAAATTGGGATCACTCCAAGCCGATTGTGGGTCTAACCCGTTGTTGGTATGACCATATCTGGAGAAAAGCCGGTCGGCGGAATTATGGCAATGAAAACAATCTCCCTTCGTCTGAGACTGGATTAAATTCAAACCGTTTTGTTGTTGCGGAGTAAGTGTTCCCTCTCCCCTGGCCCATTGATCGAAAGGTGCATTAAAGCTGACGATGGTGCGTAAAAACTGCGAAATGGCTTTCGATATTTTCACCGAATCGATATCCTTATTTCCGAAAACTTTTTCAAAAAGTGGCGGATAGATGGATTCTCCTTTGATTTTTTGGACGACGGTATTCCAATCAGATGCCATTTCTACCGGGTTTCTTACCGGTTCAAATATTTGCTGTTCTATGCTCGTAGCACGACCATCCCAAAAAAAATGTTGGTTTTGGTTGAATGCCAAGTTCACCAACGACATACCATTCCTGTGACCCAACTGTCCGTTTACGCCAGCACTAAATTTGGCCTGGTCGGTGAACGCAAATTCCTGTTTATGGCAAGTAGCACAGGAAATGGCATTATTGGCAGATAGACGCGTATCGTAAAAAAGCCTCCTCCCCAATTCGATTCCTTCCTCTGTAGTGATGTTATCGGCAGGCTGTAGTGGCTGCGGGTAGCCCGATGGGATATTGAAAGCATATGGCGTAGGGTCCGGCACATGGGCCTCGTCTTCCCTACAGGAAAATAAAGAAAGGCAAAGAAAGGCTACCGCAAAAAAATTCGCTTTCATTATTCCAAAGGTAGATAATCCGGGTTACTTAATGCGGCTGAATCCGTGAGGCTTTGCAGAAACGAAATTAAATCTGCCTTTTCCTGTGGTGTAATATCAAACGGTTTGATTAACACATCTTTATGACGAAAATTTCCGCCCCCTTTTACATAAAAATCAACAACCTCATCCAAGGTCGCCAAACTGCCATCGTGCATGTATGGTTTGGTCATCGCTATGTTTCGTAAAGTGGGTGTTTTAAATGCTGAAGAATCTGAATTTAGCGATGTTAAGCGAAATCTCCCGACATCAGCACGGTTTGGTAAACCAATATCGTGGAAGCTAAAATCGTTAAAAAGAAAACCGGAATGGCAAGCAGAACAATTCAACCGTTCAGAAAAAAACAGTTTCATTCCGCGCTTGGCGTTTAATGAAAGTGCGGATGAATCGCCCGACATAAGGCGATCGTAAGGTGAATTACCGCTGATGAGCGTACGCTGGAACGCAGACAATGCCCTCACCAACGTATAGGTGGAAGGCAAAGTATCATATGATTTTATGAATAATTCTACATATTCTTTATCGTTTAACAATCTTCTTACGGCATCCCCCAAGTTAAAGCCCATTTCATCTTTGGCTTGGATAGGCACAGCCGCTACCAACTCCAGCGTTGGAATTCCGCCTTCCATAAAGAAATGTGGATACCAGGCCATGTTGAACAAGGTTGGCGTGTTCCTTTTCAGTTCAGCATTGTGCGAACCCGAGAATGGAACAGAATCGGCAAATGCCAAATATGGATTATGGCAAGTACCGCAAGACATATCGCCGTGGGCCGATAGTATAGGATCATAGAATAATTTACGTCCCAATAAAACACGGTTTTCCGTTAGTTTTTTATCTGCAGAGATGACCGGCTCGGGCCAACCTTGTGGAATCTCCAAATGATATGGCTTGTCACTCTTTCCACAGGAAAACAATGTCATCCAGCATAGAACCTGTAACACAAAAAAAGATGCCAGGGAAGGATTATTCAAAAGCCGATTGATAATTATTGACCAAAGGAAGTGCATAGTTATACTCCGGACTGCTAGTGCCGTTGGGATGAACCATCGGATGTTGGATCAGCTTTACTGCATAAATCAATTTCATCATGTCCAACGAAATGGTTTGTACCGAAACATCAGCATCTACGGCAAACGATTTCTCCAAGGTAACGAGACGATACAATTCCGGAACACCCGGATGGTAAGAAAATGCCTTGTCTTCCATGTCGGAATAGGAACCATTGTTGTCCACATCTATACGCCCTTCAATTTTGGCAAAAATATATCCGGATGACCAGCCCCAATACATATCCGCCGCAAAATTCAATGGATGGTCGGTGGGATAATCGGTAGCCGGAATAGCATTCGGATTACTTTGGATATTTCGTGAATTATCAACCCCTACACCGAATTGTAATGCGGAGTATGTCCCTTTCTCCATTTTCCCGGCTTGTATGGTAGGATGTGCCAGATCAACCAAAAAATATTCAGACGAAAACGGAACCCATTTACCTTCGCCATTTTTTAGTTCGGGCTTACTTACATAAAACTTAACCAATTCGAATTTGATTTTCTTGTCGGTATCGTAAGTGTATTCTTGTCCATAAACCAAGGGTTGGTTTCCATATGTAAAGTCCACCTTGATGGATAAATCGGATGGCTGCTCCGTTGCTTCCGGTTTGCAACCGACGGCAAAAAGCATCACGATTGCCATCAAAATTGAATAATATTTATGTCCCATCTATCCCTTTGGCTTTATTTTTGAATAAAATTAGGCATTTTTGAACACATGAAACAAGTCTTATTTTTCACCGTACTCCTTACTTCAACCTTAACGATACAAACAATGGCCCAAACAGGCGAATGCAACATAAAACCGAAAGAAATCCTTTCCGGCGAAAATGGCGACCTTTTCCAAAAGGAGTTTGATGCATACAAGGTGAACGAATCTGCCTTGTCAAAAGTAGATTTCAAAGGCCTTTCATTAAAGGTAGTATTGGGCAACTGGTGTGAAGACAGCCAGCGTGAAGTGCCACGGTTGATTAAAATTTTGGAATTGCCACAACTCGAAAAAGTTTCGACTAACTACTATTTGGTCGATCGCGAAAAATTTTGTGCCGACCCTGCCGTTCAAAAATTAGAAGTGAAATATGTGCCGGCCATTATTTTTTACCGTGATGGCAATGAAATCGGCCGAATCATTGAAATCCCCGAAGGATCATTAGAGGGAAATATTGCCAAAATAATCAATCAGTAACCCGTATTCGCACGTACAACCTAACAACCTGTGAAAAAAATTCCGATAGTAATTTCCTGCACATCCCTCCTGGTTTGCATTGTTTTATTCCTCTGGAAAAAGAATAACCGCCCGACTGGATTTCACAAAGTGGAACAATTCACTAAAATTGGGGAAGAAACATCTGAACTTTTTGAGGTTTACGTAATCACAAACCCGCCGGATAATCTCAAACAATTTAAAGAGGAAGTATACAATTCAATAATAGGCTTGCAAAAAGCAACCAATACCAGAAGTATGAGAGGTTAGTCATTAAAGAGCATGACCAAAAAAAGGATGGTTTCACCGGTGAAAATCTAAGCTATCTATCCGACCCTCCCGCAGAAATAGATAACGTAGATTTTTTATGTAAAATTTTCGCGTACAAGCAAAGCAACGGAAAAGACACCGTGGAATATCATTTTTTCACGAACGACAATTTGTATTTTTATTCAGAATAATTGAAATTCACATATCACTTTTGATAATCTAAATATCAATAAGCAGAGGAAAATTAACCAGCCCAACCTTCCCTATCCAAACTCCTATATTGGATGGCTTCGGCCAAATGTTCGGGGCGAATTTTTTCTGATGCAGCCAAATCGGCCACGGTTCTGGCGACTTTTAAGATTCTATCATAAGCTCGGGCGGATAGATTCAACCGTTCCATGGCAGTTTTCAACAGGTTTTTTCCGGCGGGATCGATAAAACAATGGGCCTCCAGTTGGTTTTTAGTCATCTGGGCATTACAATAAACACCTTCTCCGTCTTTAAAACGTTCGGACTGAACTTGTCTTGCCTTGATGACGCGTTCACGGATTTCATGGCTGCCTTCGCTTTTCCTTTCAGATGATAATTCGCTAAACGGCACGGGAGTCACTTCCACATGTAAATCAATCCTATCCAACAAAGGACCCGAAATTTTATTCAGATATTTAGTAACCGTTCCTGGCGGACACACACATTCTTTATCGGGATGATTGAAATTTCCGCAAGGACAAGGGTTCATCGAAGCAATCAACATAAAACCGGCCGGATATTCGATGGAAAACTTGGAACGCGAGATGGTAACCACACGATCTTCCATCGGTTGACGGAGCACTTCCAGCACCTGTCTTTTAAATTCCGGTAATTCATCCAGAAACAATACACCGTTATGCGCCAAAGAGATTTCTCCGGGTTGTGGATTAGATCCGCCTCCCACTAAAGCCACGTCAGATATCGTATGGTGAGGCGCCCGATACGGACGGTGTGCAATCAATCCCTTCGTTCGCCCCACCCTTCCGGCTACCGAATGGATACGTGTCGTTTCCAATGCTTCGTGCAATGTCATCGGCGGCAAAATGGTAGGCAATCGCTTCGCCAACATCGTCTTTCCGGCTCCGGGAGGGCCTATCAGAATGACGTTATGTCCACCGGCTGCCGAAATTTCCATGGCGCGTTTAATATTTTCTTGGCCTCTCACGTCAGAAAAATCCATGTCGAAATGTGAAATGTTTTCCAAAAATTCGTCGCGTGTGTTGACGATGGTACGTTCCAATTCCAAATCACCATTAAAAAAATCGACGACTTCCTTCAAATCTTCCACCCCATACACTTCCAAATCACTTACGATGGCTGCTTCATCCGCATTTTCTTTTGGGAGGATGAATCCTTTAAATTTTTCCTTTCGTGCCTGAATGGCTATCGGTAATGCACCTTTGATGGGCCGTAACTTGCCATCCAACGATAATTCGCCCATTATGATGTACTCATGCACATGCTCGGCCAGCATCTGTTCCGAACCGGCCAATAAGCCTACGGCAATCGTCAGATCATAGGCCGAACCTTCCTTACGGATATCGGCCGGGGCCATATTGATCGTAATTTTTTTGCCCGGGATTTTAAAACCTATGTTTTTCACCGCGGCTTCAATGCGTTGTTGGCTCTCTTTTACGGCGATATCCGGTAAGCCTACCAGAAAAAATTTGGCTCCGGGAACCATGTTGGTTTCCACGGTAACGGTAATTGCACTTACGCCATGGACGGCGCTTCCGAAGGTTTTTACAAGCATATTCAACTTGCGGTGTTAGGATTTATACTACAAAGTAAGAAAATTTATATCATATCCTCACCGGACGAATTTTAGAATGTGGATTCGGGTTGTAAACGTTTGTTACCTTTGTGGCTGGGCAGATCGACCTGTCGCGTTCCCTTTAATCAGGAATGAGGAAAGTCCGGGCAGCATAGTGTACCGCACCTCCTAACGGGAGGGGGCCTACGGGCGCAAGCCCATGGTTACGGAAAGTGCAACAGAAAACATACCGCCATCCGCAAGGGTGGTAAGGGCGAAAACGCGAGGTAAGAGCTCACGCGCCGTATGGCAACATGCGGTTGGGTAAACCCTGCGGGCTGAAAGACCAAATAGGCTGTCGGAATGTGGCGACACGTCAATATGGGTTCTCCGGAATCCATCCGGCAGCGGGTAGGTTGATGGATCCCGCGAGTGATTGCGGGGCTAGATAAATGACAGGATAGAACAGAACCCGGCTTACGGATCTGCCCTTTTTTTTAAATTAACCATGTGATGATTCACTACGCTAGTCACAAAAACGTATTTAAAAAAATCCTTTCTTTCCTGGGGATTTTCATTTTTTTTGTCTCATACTGAGCCTTTTTCAAGGAGTTGGAATGATTTATTTCTTTTTTGTGTTTGCTCCATGTTATATCATAATTTCCTTAGTTATTAGAGACATAAAATCTTTGGAGATAGACAGCAATTCACAAAAAATAATCATAACAAAGGCAGGCGTACTTACTCCCAGCAAACAAATTAGACTTGATATACCAAGTCTGGCTTACACTTATAAAAAAGAAGCCATTGCCAAATTAACCTCGGGAAAATGTTTGAGGTTATATATAGGTGAAAAAAGAAAAATAAAACTATCCCGAATGGATTCTGGCTGGGATGAAGATAAAATTGATGCCATCGTAAAAGATTTGGATAATGCATCCATCAAAAGAAAATTTGTGGGGTATGCGCTGAAGGATGTGTTCCCGAATTCTTCTGAATAAATGCTATATTTTTGAAATCCTTTGGGCAACTGCGTTAAATTCCCCCATCATATTTTTCACTACGTCGGCTGCATTCTCTATTTGGTTGATCCGTGCGCTCACCTGCCCTATTTCCAGTTCCCCGTCTATCAAATCGCCCAACAAAATTCCTTTTTTTGATCGGCCCCTACCCAGTATTTCAGCTAATTCTTCCTTGGTGGCATGTTGTTCGTAAGCCTTGGCCAATTGCGCATAAAATTCGTTTTTAATTAACCTTACGGGCGCTATTTCTTTTAACGTGATTACGGTATCGCCTTCTACGGCCTCGCAAATCCTTTGTTTGAAATATTCGTGTGCTGAACTTTCTACCGTGGCGGCGAACTTGCTCCCGACCTGAACGCCGTCCGCCCCCAAGGCAAATGCGGCAGCCATCGTTCGGCCGCAAGAAATTCCGCCCGCGGCCATCACCGGAATTTTTACGGCATCTACCACGGCGGGAACCAGACACATCGTAGTGGTTTCTTCACGCCCGTTATGTCCACCCGCCTCAAATCCTTCCGCCACCACGGCATCCACTCCGGCGACTTCAGATTTCAGGGCAAATTTTGTGCTCGACACCACGTGCACTACAATTCGTCCGGCTTTTTTCAATCTTGCCGTCCAGGTATTAGGGTTTCCTGCCGAGGTAAATATGATGGGCACGTTTTCTTCCAGAATAATCTGCATATGTTCTTCAACGTTCGGATAGAGCAACGGAACATTCACCCCGAAAGGCCTATCCGTAGCTGCTTTGCATTTACGTATATGTTCGCGAAAAACATCCGGGTACATGGAACCGGCACCGAGAATCCCCAAACCACCCGCATTACTTACCGCCGATGCCAACCTCCAACCAGAGCACCAAACCATACCTGCTTGTATAATAGGATATTGGATATTAAAAAGTTGGCAGATTCTATTCTCCATGATGTTTTTATTGAAATCCAAATGTCGTATTTTCTACTTCCGGAACAATACCACAACATAAGACAATGATATGCTTTTGCATAAAAATTGCTAACATCATACTTTGTTTATTTACTTTGGGTTTGTTTAATTAATTTTTCAGATGGTGAAAACGATTGTCAGTCTTGTTATATTTTCCAGTTTCTTTTTAACGGTACAGGCCCAGATAACGTATATGGGCAAAGAGTCGTTATTGGCTATCGAATACCTGAACAGGATTCGCCAAGACCCCAAATCCTATGCGGATAGCACGGCCACCACATCGCTCAAATATGCCAAACCCAAACCTGTATTGGCAGTAGATTCCATCTTGATGAAAGCTGCAAGAAAAAAGGCGGAAGACATGGCCGAAAAAAATTATTTTGACCACGTAAACAAAGAGGGCGAAGGCATCAACTGGCTCATCCATTCATTGGGCTATACATTGGAAGATCGGTGGATACAAAAAAAATCGATGAATGCCTTTGAATCAATAGCCGCCGGATATGATTCCGGAATCAAAAACATCAACTCACTTATTTTAGATAAAGACCTGAGCCCACCGGGGCACAGGCAACATTTATTGGGTATGACTGATTTCTGGGCCGACTGTACCGATATCGGAGCCGCGTTGGTACACAATCCCAAATCCAAGTACAAATATTACTTCGTGATTATTATTGCCAAGCATTAATTGGTCTGAATCCGTGTATCTCTCAGTATGGGAATGTAATTAATTATTGACGTTTTCAATCAAGGTTATGGGGTACTTGATGGGATGCTCCATAAATTTTCTAGAAAAACTACATGGATTTACCAGAAATCGAACCAAAGCATCATATTATGAGATGAGCCCTTCCTTATTTTAGAAAAATCCTTTAATTTGTAACAACAACCTAATGAATGAAGAGAAGGCGATTTATACCGAGTCTGGCAGCTACTGTCATGGGAACCATGGTTTCCTCTTCGTCATTTTCAAACACTTCTCTCAATTCTACGCCCATTAACCCCGATTTGCCGAAAGAAGAATTTTGGAAACAAATAAAATCCCAATTCAGAACCGGAGAAATCATCAACCTCAATAATGGAGGAGTAAGCCCGCATCCGTTGGTGGTTGAGGAAGCTTTTTTCAATTACCATAGAATATGCAACGATACGCCTTCATATAATATGTGGAGGATTTTGGATAAGCTCAAAAAGGATATCCGCTTAAAAATGGCTGCAATTGCCGGTTGTGATGCTGATGAGATTGCATTTAACCGTAATGCCACTGAATCGTTGATAACCATTATCATGGGTTTGCCACTCGTGAAGGGAGACGAAGTGGTGCTTTCAAAATTCGATTACCCAAGAATCATCAATGCATGGAAAGCACGTGAGAAAAAAGATGGTATTAAACTGCAATGGGTAAATCCGGAACAAAACAATCCGGACGATTCAACGATCATTAAACGTTACGCTTCATTATTCAATAATAAAACGAAAGTTGTCAATTTAACGCACATGATCAATTGGACCGGAAGGATACTTCCCGTGGCCCAAATCATCAAAGAATCAAAAAAGTACAAGATCACCACCATCGTGGATGCGGCACATTCATTTGCGCACTTCCCTTTCAAAATACACGATTTAGACTGTGACTACTTGGGAACCAGTTTACATAAATGGCTGGGCGCACCATTCGGAAACGGCATGCTATATGTACGAAAAGACAGGATAGCCACGACTCCTACCTTCTTCCCAGCCGAAGAGAATTTAGACAATGACATTAAAAAATTTGAAGAATTAGGCACGCGAAACAATGCCTCTGAATTAGCTATCAACGAGGCGATTGATTTTTACTTGTCTATCGGGCCACAACGTAAATATGACAGACTGGTTGAGCTCAGGGACTACTGGGTGAACAAGGTAATAAAGCATCCCAGAATAAAAATCCATACGCCGTTGGAACAGGGAAGATCAGGGGCTATTTGCCTGATTGAAATATTGGATAATAAAGAACCCAAAATAGATTCTCTGCTGATGAGCCAATACCGTATACATTGCGTAAGAATTGTCCATGAAGGACTTACCGGCATTCGTATCACACCTAATGTATATACATCAAAAGAAGATTTAGACGTGTTGGTAGAAGCTGTTTTACACTATGCCAATGCATAGAGAATCATTTTCTTTTCTGTAATAATTTAATCAATTCCTTCTGTGAACTGATGAGGTCTTTAAGGGCCAAAATTTCCTGTTTCAATAACCGGTTTTCATTCTTGATATTGATCATTTCTGGCGATTCTGCATCTGTTGCAAACCGGGTAGTTGAATCGAGATCTTCTATGTTAATTCCAAGTGCATCACAAATTGACTTTAGGGTATAATGATTTACCTTTCCAGTTTGTTCTATGTGTGAAATGAGTGGTCTTGTTTTGTTTATTTTGTCAGCTAAACCTTGCTGGGTCAACTTTTTACTTACACGTGCCACTTTTATTTTTAACCCCAAATGCATGTATACAATGTATGGGGAGAATAGTTTACATTAAGATACTTTTATTGTCATTTTGACAAAACAGAAAAATATGATTATTTTCGTCATGAAAGATTTGCTACAGTTCTAAGAAACAAAATATAATTTGGGTGTCAGTCAGAAGTCCGGTTGTTTCTAATAACGATCGGGCTTTTTTTTAATCAATTCCTTTTTGATTTAAAAAAGCGCTTCATCAACTCTACGCAATCATTTTCCAACAAGCCATATTCCACTTTCGTCTTGGGATGGTACAATGACTTCCCTACGGTCGCAGCGCCTGCCTTTTCGTCCACCCCGCCATACACCACACGCGAGACCTGGCTCCAACGTAAGGCGCCGGCACACATTACGCAAGGCTCGATGGTTACATAGATGGTACATTCCTGTAAATACTTTCCGCCCAAATAATTAGCCGCGGCAGTAATGGCCTGCATTTCCGCATGTGCGGTTACATCATTTAATGTTTCAGTAAGATTATGTGATCGGGCAATAATTTTGTTTTGGCAAACAACAACAGCCCCAATGGGCACCTCGTCTTTTTCAAATGCATATTGGGCTTCTTTTAAAGCTTGACGCATGTAATGTTCGTCGCTAAAGACCGTAAAGTTAGAGATAGACATGAGACCTTAGATATTAGACGTTAGATATAACATTGATTCCATATCTTTCCTTCAATATTTCTATATGATGTATTTCGTGGCCAGTGATCATATAGGCTATCCAATCCACCCTCACCTTAAAACCGTTAGCTAATCCAAACCGAGATAATTCCTCGGCAGAAAGATTTTCAAACAAAGCCAAACCCGCTTTTCTTACCAAAATATATTCTGTTACCAAAGATTCAGGCGTGCGATGCTTTACATTTCCGGCGGCCACAAGTAAGTCTTGGTCAAAACCCGGCAAATCGGTTTGGTCGTTCCTGGAAAAACGCAACGCACGATATTGAAAAACTCTTTCCGAATCTATGATATGTCCTAATACTTCCTTAATCTTCCATTTACCCTCTGCATAGGCATAATCCCATTTTTCGGCAGGGATATTTCTATAAAACGATTCAAAAACGGCTAAGTTTGAACGCATCAATTGAATAACGTTTGTCCCTCCCACTTTTTCAAAATACGGGCGGGTATAAGATGGAACTTCAGATAAATCTATATTCATAATTGTTATACTTTGAATGTGACTAAATAGCCGCTATGATTTCTGATATTGATTACACGCCCATCATCAAACATCAAATATTGGCCTTTGATACCAAATAAGGTTCCCGTTATTTCCGGAAACTTATCGAATGATACCGACGTCACCTTACTCGGGTATTTGATGACCGGATAATTTATCTCGAGCAAATTTTCTTGTGTGGAGAAATATGGCACCAATTCTTCAGAAAACTTATCTTTTAGTATCGCCTTCACTTCCAACAAAGATTCGGCAGACATTTCATTTTTCAACATGCGTTGCCAATTCGTTTTGTCGGTGAGGTAAGTTTTCATCGCCACCTCAATCGCTCCGGCTAAATACCGGTTGGGGGTTTCTGCCAGCACCATGGCTTTTGATGCCCCTTGGTCTATCCAGCGCGTGGGCATTTGCGTAGAGCGGGTTACACCTACCTTTACGCCACTGCTCAATGCCAGGTAAACGACATGCGGCTGCACGTGGTTATTTTGTTCCCATTCCACGTTTCGGCCTTCACCCAAATGCCCTTTGCATAATTCGGGACGAATAATACACTCCGCATTTTCGGGGCTATCCTTAAAACAGGGGAAGCAAAACCCTTGCGCAAAAGACTTCGCCGTCCTACGGCCACAGTTCACACAGTTGATCTGCCGTTCGTAAACCAAGGTGATGTATTTACCCAAAAACTCGTTCAGCAGAACTTTTTCTTCGCCCAACCGTAAACTGTATCGGACAGGTTCGTCCAATTCAGTTTTCATTTTGAGTAGGTTTCCCGTTATTTGCATCGCAATTCAATCTTTATGCAAACATATCAAAAAGCATGGTGTACCGTTTTATTAATTCTTTCGGGAATCAGTTTTTCGGTTTCGGCACAAACCACCACATTTAAAGCCCCGGCAGATTACAACGATTACATCGTGGTGGAACAAACGCTGATCGGCAAAAAGATTGAAGCTTTCAACCAAACTTTGGCTAGCGAAGATTATAAGGGCGCAAAAAAAGCACATGCAGAATTGCTTACGCAGATAGATGTGTCCACCAAAAAAATTACAGAACTGCCCGACTATAAAGGTAATTCCGAATTAAAAAAATCGGCGTTTGAACTCTTCGTATTTTATAAAATGATCATTGAGACCGATTACGCCAAGATTATGCAGATTGCCGAAAAGGAAGGCATTAACGATAAAACATTCGCCCGTATCAACGGCATTTTTGTTTCCGTGCAGCGGGACGAAGCCATCATGTATGGCGTATTTAATAAAGCACAAGCAAACTTTTCTAAACAGTTTGACATGAAATTGGAAGAAAACCAGTTGGAAAAAGAGCGCCGCGAAAAATCAGAAGGCGTTATCTCCAAACCACAATAATAAAAATTGGGTCAGTCTGATGGCTTAATTAATGTAAATTAAGTCATCAGACTGACCCAACTTGAATCTTTATAAAATCCATTCCAGGTACGAATCTTGGTTTGCCACATGAAATTTGGCATCGGGATAAGCCTTTCCGAAAACTGTCGGCAACTTTGCTTTGTCCTTTCTCCATTTACATTCAAAAGCCACCAATTTTCCATTGTGCGTTTCAAGCAAATCAATCTCCTGCTTCTAATTCAGTTACTAACTGACCGAATTAATGCAAATCCAGTTAGTTTAATGACGGATTTATAAAAATATAATTGGATAATTTATCGGATGAAGCTTATAAATCCTCCACCAAATCCTTCTCCACCTTCAGGTTTCCGATAATAAAATCTTGGCGCTCGGGCGTGTTTTTGCCCATGTAGAAAGCCAACAATTGTTTGATGGAAAGATCTTTGGAAGTCAATACAGGCTCCAAGCGAATATCTTTTCCTATGAATCCCCGGAACTCGTCCGGCGAAATCTCGCCCAACCCCTTAAATCGTGTAATCTCGGGGTTTGGCCCCAAATCCTTGATGGCCCTTTGGCGTTCCTCTTCTGAGTAGCAATAGCGCGTTTCTTTCTTGTTCCTTACACGGAACAAAGGTGTCTGTAAAATATATAAGTGACCGGCCTTTACGATATCCGGATAAAACTGCAGGAAGAATGATATCAATAACAAACGGATGTGCATGCCGTCCACGTCGGCATCGGTGGCCAATACCACGTTGTTATAACGTAAACCTTCGATGCCATCCTCGATATTCAGGGCATTTTGCAATAGATTGAATTCTTCGTTTTCGTATACGATTTTTTTCGTGAGGCCGAATACGTTCAATGGCTTCCCTTTCAAACTAAACACGGCCTGCGTAGCCACGCTGCGTGCCTTGGTGATGGAACCGCTGGCAGAATCCCCCTCGGTGATGAACAAGGTCGTTTCCAGGCGATCTTCCTTTGTGGTATTGTAATGATTTTTGCAATCGCGCAGTTTACGGTTGTGGATGGACGCTTTTTTTGCCCGGTCGCGCGCCAATTTTTTTACGCCCGCCATTTCCTTCCGTTCCTTTTCGCTCAGCACAATTTTTTCGTGCATCGAATCGGCAATGTCTTTGTGGCGGTGCATATAATTGTCCAACTCATTTTTAATGAAATCACCTATGAACGAACGTACGGTTTCCCCGTTCGGTTCCATGTGCGTAGATCCCAATTTGGTTTTCGTCTGCGATTCAAAAACGGGTTCAGTTACCTTGATGCTCACCGCGGCTATCAAACCGTTCCGGATATCTTCAGGCGCATAATCTTTCTTAAAATAACCGTTGATGGTTTTTGCGAAAGCCTCCCTAAATGCCGACTGGTGTGTTCCGCCCTGCGGCGTAAACTGGCCGTTCACGAAACTGTAATATTCCTCGTTATATTGGTGGCTATGCGTAATCGCTATCTCGATATCACGCCCGCGCAAGTGCACGATCGGATATAACACGTCTCCGTTGATGTTGGCATTCAGCAAATCCAACAAACCGTTTTCCGATTTGAAGTTTTCACCGTTGAAATTAATCGTCAAGCCCGGGTTCAGGTAACAATAGTTCCACACCATTTTTTCCACGTATTCCTTGCGGTAGCGGAAATTATGGAAAATGGTTTCGTCCGGTACGAACTCAATGCGTGTGCCTTGCTTGGTATCGGCATCCGGTTTTACTGGCGCGTCATTCACGACCACTCCTTTTTCAAAATCAGCCGTTTTCGATTTTCCCTCACGAATACTTTGTACGGTAAAATTCTGGGAAAGAGCGTTCACCGCCTTGGTTCCCACCCCATTCAAACCCACCGATTTTTTAAAGGCTTCGCTGTCGTACTTGGCACCCGTATTGATTTTGCTTACGCAATCCACCACCTTCCCCAGCGGAATCCCACGACCAAAATCACGCACGGAAACAATCTTTTCGTTAATCGTGATCTCGATTCGGCGCCCGTTACCCATCACAAACTCGTCAATCGAGTTATCCATGATTTCTTTCAGCAAAATATAAATACCGTCGTCCGGCGAAGCTCCGTCACCCAATTTCCCGATGTACATCCCCGGCCTTAGCCTGATATGCTCGTTCCATTCCAGCGTACGGATGTTGTCGTCGGTATATTTTACTTGTTCAGCCATGGGGAAACTTCGATTTGTGCAAAAATACGAAATTAGAAGGTATCAAATATCAGGTATTGGGTATCAAGACCATGCGCAAGTCTTGATACTTGATAATCAATAGTTGATTATTTCATGTTCAGTCAAGGTTTATTTCCAGTCTGACACCTTGTCGAGTCACATAATTGAATCTAACCCTTTTTGCGTATTTTTTACGTACTCACCTTACTACACAAGTTAATTTCAATATAACTTTATTTTAATAATTTTGATAATGAAAACCTCGTTCCTGCTTCTATTATTCATCCTTGAAATAAATGTACATGCCTAAAAAGCATGCGATATTTTCACCCTAGAAGATTTATCAAAAGCTACATATCACTCCACAATCTGCCAACCCAGAACCGCAAACATTGCTTTTAAAACGCAACGGCACCCAAACATATTTATGCAGTCCACAAGACGCCGTGATGCTGTCTTATGTAAACTTTCTGCAACCACATGTCCTTTTTATTTCTGAAGGCGAGTACTATACAATTACAGACTATAGGTATAAAGGCATTGACATTGCCATAGCGCATCACAAGAAAAAATCTATGGAGTATGGAAGTTATTTTATGGAGATCCAGTACGTCTCTACAAACCAGTAGCTGCTCTACTCCACCACAAACCAAACACTCTTCCGCTCGCCCAATTCATCCACCAAGGTCAATCTGTGCTTTCCCGGTAGCGGGTTCATCGGTAATTTATGGTAAGTCTGCGTTTGGCCTATGAATTTGTCATCCAAATGCCAGAATATTTTCGTTTGCGGTTTACGGTGCGCAGCGGAGAAAACCACCTCGCCTTTTTTACCGTCTAAATCCGTGGGAATGGAAACATGGGAGCCTGATTGCGGATAAATCACTTCCATCGATTCGCCCGCTTCAGACGATTCGCAATCCGCACGTAACGGGGGTAACGGTTTATAATCGAAATGACTTTGTTTGTAATACCATTCCATGGCCGTGGGCAACACGAACCAACCTACTTGTTGCATCTGGTCTGTTGATTCGCAGGCATCCGTTACGCGAAACTCGCCCGTGGCATCCAAATTTACACGTTTGTGGTACGGACATGCCATGCCGCGGCTACCGTTTTGTGGAACCATTTTTTCGTCAGTAACACCACAATCCGGCCCGGCTTTGTAACCACTTTTTGGGCAGACGGAAATATATTGGAAACCGAATTTCGGTTCCGCAAACCAAGGCGATTGCGGCATGGCCGAAAAGATATCAAACATAATCGGTGCCGCCGTACGCACACCGATCAACCCGGGACGGCCCTCGCCGCCCGCATTTCCCGTCCACACGGAAACCACATATTCAGGTGTAAAGCCTATCGCCCATCCATCGCGGAAACCAAAGCTGGTTCCCGTTTTCCAGGCCACCCGTCGCGATGAGGTAAATTGTTGCCAAAAACTTTCTTCCCCGGGACGCATCACATCTTCCATGGCAGAAAACATATACCACAACGAAGCCATATCAAACGGCAAAGCCTGTCCGGATAAAGTATCGTTTACTCGCACCGGTTCATTTCGCTGTGTATAAAACGGCGGATGGATATCTTGCGCAAAAACCTTCCCGTTGTTTTTTGCTTGGTGGTTATAGGTCCGCGCCAACGATGCATAAGCACCGGCCAATTCCCACATATTTATTTCACATCCGCCCAGAATCATCGACAAACCATAATGATCCGCCGGTTGGTTGAGGGTGGAAATGCCCAAACCTTGCAATACGCGATAAAAGCGGGCATAATTGTATTGGCGTAACATCCGTACCGCAGGAATATTCAACGAACGCGAAATCGCATTGGATGCGGGCACGGCTCCATCATAGGTAAGGTCATAATTTTCGGGCATATAGCCACCGATTTGCGTGGGAATATCAGCCACCAAAGCATGGGGAAGTATCGTCCCTTCGCTCATCAAAGCTGCGTACAACAATGGTTTCAATAAACTTCCCGGACTTCTTTTGGCGCGAATGATATCTACATGAGATTGCCATTCTTTCATTTCCGGCCGGTATACATTGCCTACGTAGGCCAATACGTTACCCGTTTCCACTTCCATCACCATGGCACAGGCATTGTTGATACTGTTTTGCTGAAGCTGGTTGTGGTGGTTTTCCAAAATACGCGTTACCTCGCGCTGCAAATCGCCATGTAGGGTGGATTGTAAACGCGTCGGTGTTTCCAGTTTTTTCGCTTGGTGTTCGGATGAAAAACGTTGCAATAAATGTGGCGCTTCCTGTGGCAACGGCAACGGATTTTCAGGCAATGGTTCAGCCAAGGCCAACTCAAGTTCACTTTGGTCAATCGTATGGTTTTCGGATAATTTATGGAGCAAAAAATTCCTTTTCTTTAATAACAAATCACGGTTTTTTCCGGGATGAATCATCGAAGGCGCATTCGGCAACACGGCCAACATTGCAGATTCTGCCCAAGACAAGGTTTCTGGCTTACGACCGAAATATCGCCACGAAGCCGCTTCCAATCCCACCACGTTACTACCGAATGGTGCATGGGAAGCATACAATTCCAAGATTTCCTTTTTGGAGTAACGCAGTTCCAACCGCATAGACATAAACGTTTCCATCATCTTCTGCCATATGGTGCGTTGTTTCCCGCGGGATAGGCGGATGACTTGCATAGAAATCGTACTTCCGCCACTTGTTACTTTGGCGTTTGTTATATTTTTATAAACAGCCCGAACCATGGCCAACGGATCTACGCCCAAGTGGTTGTAAAAACGCTTGTCTTCATAAGTTAGAATACATGCCGTAAATTTATCCGGAATGGCTTCCCCCGCAGGAAAACGCCATTGCCCGTCGGATGCCACGGTAGCGCCCAACAATTCACCTTGGCGGTCTTCTATAACAAAAGAAGTGGGTTCCTTAAATAAGGGGTCTGGCAACGAAAACCAGAATATAATAAATAGGATGACGAATAACGCCGCCATAAGTTTATGGCGGCGCTTTAATTTATAGTTCTTCTTTTTTGCGTTTTCTTTTATCACCGGTGCTATGGAATCACTTCAACCCACTGTCCCGGTGAATTCGCGGAGATTTTATTGTCGTACATGGCTTCGGCGAAAATCATAGGCAGATAGTATTTACCGGCGTAGGCTCCGTTCAACATCATGTAATACGTGCGGGTCTCGTTTTCCTTCAAATCAAAATATACATACACCCGATCATCGCGGATATCCTGATAAGTGGAAGGCGACGACGTAAATGCAGATTCCCCGTCCCATATACGTGTGTTGATGATTTCCCAACCGCTCGGGAAGATGGCCGATAGCGCCATGTTCTTATATACTCCACGTCCACCCGGGTTTGTCACTTTTACCTTGGCCAAGAAATCCTTGCCTTGCTTCATGCTTTTCGGATCTACCGCTTTTCCGGAGAAATCCATAAACTCAACACCCAGAATCAGGTTCGAAGATTCTTTCGTTTCTGCTATGGCTTCGTTCGGCAACGGTTGCCCTTCTCGGATAAGGCGTGCATATAGCAGACTGGAATTATTGTTCACCAATTTGAACGAGGCCGTACCCGCCGATACATTCACCGGCACCTGCACGATATACGAAGTGCCCGAAATCGGAACGGTTTGTCCGTTTACCGTCAACGAGGCGTTGATTTTCTTTTCCGTGGTGGAAGTGCCGTTAAATTTAGATATGGCAATCAAGGAATAAGCCGTGGTTTGTGTACTCAGCCACTCATCCGAAGATAGTTGCGCGGCAATCTGTTCAGCCAATGCGCTGCCCTGTTTTCTCATACCCAACAAGGCGCAGGCTTCCAATACCATCGCCTTATTTCTGAGGCTGGAACCGAATGTATACCCGTAATCATCTTTCGTTTCAAAGGAAACCGGCAAACCGTTGACCATACTTTGTGCCACACGGTCGTAACCGGACATTTTGTATGCCGCGGCCAACCTCCATTTGGACTCGATAGATACATAACCAAACTCCTTGAAGCGGTTCATCGCACCAATCTCCGGTTGGCGGGCCAAGGCCAATAAATACAACCGGTAAGACTGCGTGAGTTCCGAAGGATAAATCATATAACTTTCCGAAGGTGCACTCCATTTGTTGGCTTTGTTTTTCTGGAACTTTAACCAAGACGACAACATTTCGTCCGGAACGGAATAACCTTTGGCTTTGGCTTCCAACAAGAAATGGCCGGCGTAGTTCGTTCCCCATTCATCGGATTTGTTGGCACCTTGCCAGTAACCGAATCCGCCATCGTGGATTTGGAAGTTTTTCAATTTCGAAATGGCCGCTTTGATATTTTTGTCGATTTCTTTTTTCTTCACCGGCGAAATATCGATCAACTCGGGCAACATCAATTGCGCAAATACGGCAGATGTAGTCTGCTCCACACAACCATGCGGATATTGGATGAGATAACCCAAACGCTTCTGTAGGTTTATCGGTGGCGAAGACGATACTTCCAACATGGCTTTTGCATTGGAAGCCACACCAATCGGCACCGCTTTACCGTTCCACGATTGGCCCGAAGATAAATTCTGGGACTCGATGCGCGTAATTACCGGATTAGGATTACGGACTTCGATGGCCGTGGCACTTTGTGCTTTATTGGAACCCGAAATGGCCTTCACCTTTACGAATGCGTTACCGATGAATGATTTTACCCGTGCGCTAAAATATACGGTTTGTTCGCCCACTTTGGAGAACGTGATGGTTTTCCTATTTCCGCCGATGATTTCTAGTGCCGCGGAACTTTCAATTTCCACGGTAGTAGATTTTACGCTGTTTTCCGTGGCAAAAACCGTTACCGGAATCTGTATTTCTTCCGACGGGCCCAATACACGCGGCAAAGTCGAACTCACCATCAACGGACTTCTCACGGCCACTGTTTTTTCGGTAGAACCGTATTGCGCTTGGTGCTCGGCCACCACCATTACACGTACAGAACCAAAATACGGCGGCAACGTAACGCTATGTGTTTTCTTTTCGCCCTTGCTCAGCTTGAACGGACCTAAATACCTAACGACCGGCTCAAACCTATTCGCGCCTTTTTGTTTTCCGCCTACAGCTTCATCACCGCCGATAGTCAGGATTCGCCCGTAATTTCCGCCTTGCGAACCGATCACGTGGTCAAACAAATCCCACGTTTTTACGCCCAATGCTTCTTTTGCATAGAAGGCGGCATGTGGATCTGGCGTTTTGAAGCGTGTCAAATCTAACAGACCTTCATCCACTATGGCCAACGAGTACACCATCTCCTTGGAATTATCTTCGGAAACGGCAATCGAAAACGCCTGTTCCGGACGAACTACATCCGGCATGGTGATGCGTGGTTTCAAAATCGTCTGCGGATCCTTGATGTCAATCGGGATCAATCCGTACATACGGATCGGGCGGTCATTTGTGGTTTGCGAATGAGGTTGGATTAAGCTGACATAAGCATAAATATTCGGTGCCATATCCGGCGTTACCTTGAATTCAAAAGTAGTCTGTCCAGCTTTTGTTTCTATGAAATGTGTCTGCAACACCTTACGTCCGTTTTCCAAACTGATGAACAGTTTTCCGCCGTCGGAAGATGGGATGCTGAGCTTAACGGTTTCGTTTACGTTATAGGTTGTTTTATCTGACGAGAAAGACAACATCGTGGCCGAAGAAGCATCGCCGCCGCGGTTTCTGGATTGCCAATATGGATCGTCGAAATAAATCACTTTGCCGGTGCGGTGTCCGTCCGGATGGATGATACTCACGAAATAACGCCCCCAATCATCCGTCGGTGCGGAAATTGCCCAACGGCCTTTTCCTCCGGAAAGGGTTATATTTTCTCTTTTGATTAATTTGCTGTACTGGCTTGATGCATAATTGCCGTTACCGCCGCCGCTGTTATCCCACCACCAACGCCACTCCAGTTTGTATATTTCGGCGGTTACTTCGCTGGAACCGCTCACCGGTTTTCCTTGCGGGGTTACGTTTACGATATCGATGTTATAATTTTTTCCGGTGAGTAGGAAATCCCAAGGCTCCTCGCCTTTCGGCACCTTGATTCCCACATAAGAGCTGTACGGACTATACGGAATCGTAATCTGGTCAATGCTGAATGCGCCGCCAGGCTCAAAAACCTTCACCAAGAAATTGGCCTTCAACATGCCCGGCGCACCTTCGGCTTCGCCTACGTCCGGTTTAAAAATCGCTACCCCATCTTCGTTCAATTTACCGTCAAAAACTGTTTTGGTTTCGGCATCAAACGAGCGGGACGGATCTTCGAAAATGTATGTTTTATACGCATCGAATGCGGTTGAATTTTTGAAGAGCGATACGTCTACTTTGGCTTTCAGGTTTTGTGCCGGTGCGCCAAATAGCCAACGCGAACTCAGCGTCACCGCTTCCGTTCCGCCTGCTTGTAAAATGGAACGTCCCTGGAAATCCATGAATATTTTCAGGCGGTTCGGCATCACGGTTTCAATCTTGATGCGCTTCTCAAACATGGACCCGCCCACCTTTACCTTCGCCGACCAATTACCCGTAGGCGCGGATGCGTCGGTTGTGGTTTTGAATGTGTACATACCTTCCAGACTGTTATGCGAAATCAATTTTCGATACAATTGGCCCGATGGTGTATATAAAGTGAATTCTACCGGATGGCCGGATGGAATGAGTTTATCCTTGTCTTCCAAAATAAAATTGATGTACAACGAATCGCCCGGCCTCCAGATACCACGTTCGCCGTAAATAAAGCCTTTGATGCCGTTCTGGATTTCTTCGCCCGCCACATCAAAACGGCTAATCATCAATGAATTTCCTTCATCCAATTTTAAATATCCACGTTCGTCGCCACGCTTGGCCACCAATAGGAACGGTTGATTTTTCAACGTAAAAGACGCCAATCCGTTTCCGTCGGTTTTGGTTTTGTGAATCACCTGCTGCTGGAAATCCAATATTTCCAATTCCACACCCGAAGCCAATTCCGTGGTTACCAAATCGGTCACCAATACGGTCATGCTTTTATCGTTTCCGCGTTTTACCGTTAACCCTAAATTGGAGACGATGATGTTCCTGGTTTCCCAACGGTTTTTGTTATAGTATGAAGGCGCGCACGGATTTTCCTGCTGCTCCCAGTCATACCCGAACGGATAATAGGAATCGTATACGCTCCAAAACTGGTCATCGTCATCTGTCCACGACGTTTCGTCGTAGTAGTAATCATCATAATAATAGTCGTTATAGTTGCCTCCATCTCCGGATGATCCGGCAGAATCGGTGCAGTTATACAACGAATATTCCGGGCGGAAACCGATCGTCACACGATACATCGCGCCCGGTTCGGCTTTCACCAATTGATCCAGATCCAATGAAAAACGTTGGACACGCTTTAAGTCCAAAGACTTATCATTATCCAGACGGATGGTTTTCTGTACCACCGGCTTACCCACACGGCGAAGCTGCTGCTCACCATCCCAAGAATTCACCTGGAAAAATTGGGGAATATTGTTTTCATATACGCGGATGATGCTCACATCCACGGCGGTGAGGTTACTGGCTTCAAACGGCAACATAATTTTTCCGGAGTTCGGCATAATTTGTCCGTCACCTAAAATTTTCACCATCGGCTTACGGCTTTCAAAAGTCACGGTAGCTTTTAGCCCCATCGGTAATTTTTCGCCCCATACGTTTTCAATTCCCGGAAACGCGGTTACCGTAAAAACACCTTCTTGCTCTTGGTCAAAAAATACTTTCACTTCACTGCCCTGCACGCTATAGGAAACTTCCGTTTCCGGCTCCAGCGTTATCAAACCACGTAAATCCGATGCAGAATTAATCGGTGCAGAAAACTGTACCGATACAAAACTTTCATCCTCATTCACGGCCTTAATGGCCATCACCTTAAAATCCCCGATGGCCGGAATCTCATGACTCGAGTTACCGTTCACCTCGGCATTGATCGGATCTCCATCCCACGACAGGGTCAGTTCGCCCGCTTCTTTTTGGCGTTCTATTTTTTCAATCGAAAATCCATGTCTTGTTCCGCTGGCATCATGCGTCCAAATAATCGGCAACGATTTTCCGTCTGCTTTTACATCCAATATCTTACGCACTTTGGATGAATCTTCTTGATCCGCCGTTTCTATTAGTCCGGTATACACCATGTTTACCTTGGAATTGCCCTCGGTTTTCATGCCATGTTGTTTCACGGCGAACGACGGTTCCAAAATCTTGGCGTTAAACCTAAACTCCTCCAAATCACTTGGCACCTCGGCCACTTTTCCCAAATCGAAATTGATTTCGTACAACTCGCCCGGCTTCATGTGTTCCGACGGACGGAACTCGATCGTACGATCGTCCACCCAATATGCAGAACCATCTACCGAAGGCGAAAACGAAAACAGTTTTTCCTTCACCTCTTCATCCAGCGTATGTTCCTTCGCAATGCCCGGAAGCAATTTAATGGTAATGACGTTCGCTTTTGAAATCGTACCCGAAGTGTACGACTCGATGTATTTCGCAAATTCGGGATTGATGTCCACCAATTTATTGTTGCGGTTACAACCGTGCAAAACCACAAACAGTAACAACGCAGAAATAGCCGCCAAGCGCGGTACCGACAAAATTTTATTTCTCATGTGTAGGGAAAAGCGTGAAGTAAATTTCTCCATAATAACTAAGTGGTAATGGGCAATATTGTTAACGAACAAAAATAAGTTTTACCACCGACAATAGCTAAATTTTTTGGGCGCGGGCCACGGTTATTTTAAAAAGGTGCGGCGGTTCCGGCTATCCGCTGCTGCTTCGGTAAATATTCCAAGGGCATCATCGCCAAAAATGTTTTCATCAGGAAATTTGGTAACGAAGCATCCGCTGCTATCCGGCGCGACACGAAGGTTTCTAGGAAATACAAACGTCTGATGACAAACCCGTACAACCCACTTCGGGGTTGAAGAATAATAATCGCATGTTTTTTCTATAAACATGTGATCCCAAGCCTAGAAACTCATGCGCACCATCCAATAACAAACAGCCGGATTAGTCCAATTTCCGGCACTACCAAGAAAACTATTTCACATCCAGGTAACGATCGGCATACTTTTTCCAATCCGCTTCATAGCTCACGAAAAAATTAAACCAAATGGAACGGCTAACGCGAACGATGGGCGGCATCAACACCACCAACAAGAAAATGAAAATGGGCAGCAAAGTCATAAAATCCAGATTGAACAGATAATATGCCAAGGCCAACAACGGAACCGTAACCGCCAAGGAAATACCATAACTTACATAGGTGGCACCCAGGTAAAAGCCGTCTTCCACCTTATAGTCTTGGCCACATACGGCACAACGATCGGGCATTTCGCCGATGTGTTTGAGGGAATACCAGTTTTTGCTTACAAACAAATCGCCCTCGTTACATCTTGGGCACTTGTCTTTTACTACGCTATACCAAAAACCTTTTTCCATTTCAATCAAAAATTATCGAGATGCAAAGGTACGGATAATGTAGTTTTCACTGCAGAGAATCGCGGAAATAACACACAGAGACACGCAGAGAATTCAGGATAACAAAACAAAGAAATCCCAAAGAATGGCTTGTTGCTCATTCTTTGGGATTGCATATTTAAATATCGATAAACTAACGCGTAACCGTACTTTTATAATTCGTCGAAAACGTTTCCCACTGTGTATTTTTATAGGAATCCGTCCCAAAAAATGCCAGAATAGGTTCCAGATTTTTCGCTTCTTGATAACCCGGCAACGGTTGTATAATGCCGAATTTTTCGTCCAAGAAAATCAAGGTCGGATAACTCATTTTCCCGCCCATCAGCTCCGCCGGTAATTCGTGGTAACCACGTTGGTTCGGCACGGCCACGAATTTATACGTGCGGCCTTTGAACACGATGTCTTTTTTGTATTCACCGTCTAACTTCACGGCATAGTATTTCTCGTTAATGAGCTTGATAATGCCAGCGTCCACCATCGTGGTGGCGTCCATGCGCTTGCACCAGCCGCACCAATCCGTGTAGGCATCCACCATAATTTTACGTGGTTCCTTTTCCATTTTGGTTACGGCTTGTTCCCAGCTCAGCCATTCTATCTTTTCGGTTTGTGCGTTGGCCGCGAAAACGCCCGCCCACAAAACCAATCCAACGATTATCTTCTTCATCACGATTATTTTTTCTTGCTTTTGGCTGCCGGCTTTTTGCGCGACAACGAAGCCAAGTTACATAAATGAAATAACATGCGGGCACCTACGTTGGCGTCCCATTCGTCATTTCCTGGGGAAACTTCGTTCAAATCGAAACCGATGATCTCACGTCCCGACTTTACCACGGCGCGAATTAAATATACGGCCTCGTCAAATTCCAACCCGCCCGGTACCGGC
>Ga0247814_10000078_pt1 | contig 92519 bp, 82 predicted proteins | sample UWRJL179409R1_FD_179947 | JGI IMG/M metagenome (GOLD analysis project Ga0247814, IMG submission 179947) | Plant litter microbial communities from Arlington Agricultural Research Station in Wisconsin, United States - UWRJ-L179-409R-1 | ecosystem: Environmental > Terrestrial > Plant litter >... | reverse complement strand
GCGTCGAGCAGGGCTGGCACCTCCCGATCGTTGCGGCGTTGGCCGAGTGCAGAGACAGCGGCGATACGCACGTTCTCTGGCTCCGACTGATCGACCGCGATGCGCAGCAACGGGCCGATGGCAATGCGATGGCGAACGAGACCGATGGTCTCGACGAGGCGGTAGCGGGCCTCCGGCTCTGTGATGCCTAGCAGGGCGCCCTCGAGGCCGATGGCGACGTGCTTTGCGGCATCCGACGACCACTGCTCGAGGGTGCGCTGAGCGAGCATGCCGCCGAAGCCGCCGGCCGCGACCGTCGCGACAAGACGGCCGATGGTGTCGTAGCGCGGCAGTCGCGAGGCGAGTGCCCAGGTGGCGTGCTCGCGAATGAAGGCGCGGTCGTCGCTGAGCAGGTCGCTGAGCACGACGTCTGCCTCTGCGTCGAATACCTGGGCGAGGGCGTGCACTGCGGCGATCGCGGCGATTTGGTCGTCGCCGGTGAGGGCACTCGTAAGAACGCGAATCGTGCGGGCGCCTCCGTCGCGATTGGCGTCGAAAGCGAGGTCGTCGGCGAGACGAAGGGCGTCGATGACGCTATCCGCGTTGCGAACAGCGTCGAGCGAGGTGAGGATTCCCATGGGCGGGCCTTTCGTCTGGCGGCCCGTGGGCCGAGTGCATCGTACCCAGCACACCTGTCGCGAAGATGACCCTTGCGCAACCCCGATACTTGGTGAATGCACTTCGTAGCCATCGGCGATATCGGCCCGGTCGACGGCATGCTGCACGTCGGCGACGAGGCCATGTTCGAGGCTCTCGTGCTCGAACTGCGGGCTCGGGGCGTCGACCGCATCACCGCCATCTCGTCGAACGTCGACGACACTCGTGCGCGCTACGGCGTCGATGCGGTCGAGGGCCTCGGGTTCACCGCAGACCGGGAGCACAACGAGCAGCTGCTGGCGCGTGGCGTAAGCGGTGCCGTGCGCGAGGCGGTCGAACAGGCCGACGCGGTGGTTGTCGCCGGCGGGGGCAACATGACGTCGATCTGGCCCAGCCACGTGTACACGCGGGCGGCGTTGGGTCGGCTGGCGGCATCCGCACATGTTCCTTTTATGGTGAGCGGGCAGACCATCGGCCCACAGCTCAACGAGCGCGACAGCGAGCTCGTCGGCGAGATGCTGAGCACGAGTGCGCTGTTCGGAGTGCGCGAGAGCGACTCTCTAGCGCTGTGCAGCTCGCTCGGCACCACCCCATTTTTGAACGCGGATGACGCCTCCTTTCTCGCAGACCTGACCACCAGTCGCGAGCCCCTTCCCCTCATTCCCTACGCCCTCGTCTCGCTGTCGACCCACACGGCGGAGCATGACAAGGCAGCCTTTGTTGGAGCCATGGCCGAGCTGCTGGACGAGGTTGCCCGGCACACCGCTGTCGTGTTCTCGGCCCACTTCGCCCCCCTCGCGGGTCCGCCGCGTGGCGACGAGCTCATGCACGAGCGGGTGCGCTCGGCGATGACCCAGCCGAGCGGGGTGGTGCGGGTGCAGGACTCCGCGACGAGCGCCAAGCTCGCCCGCAGGGCCGAGCTCGTGATCAGCAGTCGCTACCACCCGGTCGTCTTCGCGGTGTCGGGCGGGGTGCCGTCGATCGGCGTGCCCGTCGACGACTACACGACGACGAAGCTGACCGGCGCGCTCGGCAACTTCGGCCAGAGCTCGCTGCTGCCCATCGAGCAGCTGGGTGATGGCGCCGACCTGTTCTTCGATGTGTGGAAGGCGCGCGATCTCATTCGCGGGCGGGGCCTCGCCGAGGCCGACGCGCAGCGAGCGGCGTCGGCGCAGTGGTGGGATCGAATCGTCAGAGCAGCCGTACCCAGATAGCTGGCGGGGCATCGACGTGGTGCCGCTCCACCTCCCAGGGCTCGCGTTCGGCCAGCGGTGTGTAGGTCAGTGCTTCTCGAAGTTTCTTGAACATGACTGGACGACGAACAGTGCGGTCGTTTTTCGACATCCCCCGCTCGCGAGCACAGTGGGTTTGTAAGCTATCCCCGTGGGAACCCTGCGCTACGACCCGTCGAATCCTGCCATCGAGCTGCCCGACCGCGTGCTGCAGCACCTGCACATCGTGGTCGCTCGCAAGCTGCGCGAACAGCAGCGCATCGCGGTGAGCATCATCTCTGAGAAGACCGAGCCGATTCAGCTCTGGCTCGACGCTCGCATTCCGATCGTCATCACCTACGCCACCGGGGTCGCGACCACGATCAACCAGAAGTGGCTCGCCGAGCTCGAGGCGACCTTCGCCAACGCGGTGCTGCAGCTTACGCCCGAGCCCATCGACTAGCTTCGTGGAGCTCACGGCCGCACTGATCATCAGTCTGGTGATTTTCGTGGCTGACACCACGGCCAAGGTGCTCGCGGTCATCTACGTGCCGCGCAACCGGCGCCCGCAGACCGCTCTCGCCTGGCTGCTCGCGATCTTTCTGATTCCGACCGTCGGAATTCTGCTCTACCTTCTGGCCGGCAACTGGCTGCTGCCGAAGAAGCGCCGTGCGAAGCAGGCAACGATCAACGCCCTCATCAAGCGCACGACCGACTCGCTCGACCTGCGCATCGACGACCTCGATCTGCCCGACTGGCTAAAGCCCATCACCGTGCTCAACAGCCGGCTCGGTGCGCTGCCGATCGTCGGCGGCAACGCCGCTGTCGTCTACAAGACGGATGCCGAGGGCCTATCAGCGATGGTCGCCGCGATCGATGCTGCGACCGTCGCCGTGCACGCCGAGTTTTACATCATGTCGCTGGATTCGACATCCGCCCCGTTCTTCGACGCCCTAGCCCGCGCGAAGCAGCGCGGCGTCACGGTGCGGGTGCTGTTCGACCACCTCGGCAGCCGCCGCTACCGCGGCTACAAAGCGATGCGCAAGCACCTCGACGCCGCGGGTGTGCGCTGGCACTTCATGCTGCCGTTCTTTCCGCTGGTCGGCCAGATTCAGCGGCCCGACCTGCGCAACCACCGCAAGCTACTGGTGATCGACGGCGCAATTGCCTTCACCGGCTCGCGCAACATCATCGACCCGAGCTACCAGAAGAAGCACGACCTGCGCTGGCACGATTTCATGGTGCGGTTCGAGGGCCCGGTCGTGGCCGAGATCGAGGCGGTCTTCATTAGCGACTGGTACAGCGAGACCGACGAGCTGCTCGACGACTTTACGGTGACCGAGATCGAGCTCGCCGGCGACCTTGCCTGCCAGGTCGTGCCCAGCGGTCCGGGCTTCGAGGGCGAGAACAACCTGCGGCTGTTCAACTCGCTCGTCTACTCGGCCCGCGAGCGCATCGTGCTAACGAGCCCCTACTTCGTGCCCGATGACTCCATGCTCTATGCCATCACCACCGCGGCGCAGAGCGGCATCGAGGTTGAGCTCTTCGTCTCAGAGGTGGGCGACCAGTTCTTCGTCTACCACGCGCAGCGCAGCTACTACGAGCAGCTGCTCAAAGCGGGAGTGCGCATCTGGCTCTACGAGAAGCCGGTCGTGCTGCACGCCAAGCACTTCACCATCGACGACGAGCTCTCGGTCTTCGGGTCGAGCAACATGGACATGCGCTCGTTCACCCTCGACCTCGAGATCACCGTCATGGTTCGCGGAGAGTCGTTTCACCGCGAGCTCACCGCGACGCAAGAGGAGTACCGCGCACACTCACGCGAGCTCACCCTCGACGAGTGGAACCAGCGCGGGTTCTTCGTGCGAGCGGTCGATAACATCGCGCGGCTCACTGCGGTGGTGCAGTAGCTACCAGGCCTGCAACCCGACCCCCAGCCACTCGGCCAGGTCTGCGATCTCGGCGCGCACCATCTCGTCTTCTTCCGCCTCGAAGGGCAGAAACTCGTGCACGGCCGCGACGACGAGCAGCTCGCGCTTGCGGTCGACCTCCGCCTCGAGCATGCCGACGAAGCGATCGCCCATGAGGATCGGGTGCGCGAAGAAGCCGTACCGTCGCTCGTGCTTCTTCTTGAACTGCTCGAGCACGTAGTCGAACTCGAACAGCTCGCTCAGCCGCGGACGGTCGAAGAGCATGCCGTCGTAGGGGTTGAGAAAGGCGACGCGCCCGCCCGGGTCGTCGTCGAGCGCGGCAAGGGCACGGGGGTCGACGCGCCACTTCCAACTGGAGCCCTCGACCGTCGCGGGCTCGCCAGGGTCGCCGACGGGGGTGTGGGCCGATTTCTGCTTGGCGAGGCCGAAGGCCTGCAGGCGGCGCTCGTTAAGCATCCGCTCGGCCTCTTCTATTGGATGCTGCGGCAGGTTCTGCGGGAACACGCGCTGCGCAAGGTCCCACCGCTTCGATCGCCCCTCCCGCCCGACGATGGCGATCTCGCCGCTCATCTGGAGTGTCTCGAGCATGCGCGGCACCTGACTTGGTCCGTACCAGGAGTCATCGCCCCCGGCGACCCGGGCCGTATCGTCGATCTGGTTCGCAAGCAACGGCCCTTCGGCGGCGAGCTTCGCGAGCACGTCTGTGCGAAACTGCGCGTTCGCTTCGACCCACTGCCGGCGGGATGGGTGCCACGGAGACGCGTGCATGCCGGGCAGCATGAGGGGCAGCAGGCCCATCGGCCGAAAGGTGCCGAGGTGCTCGAACAGGGTGCGATCGTGCTCAACCGCCTGAGTCAGCTGGTGCGGCTCGTAACCACCGCCGATGCGGCTCCAAAGAATCGTGTGCTCGGCCGGCGCGATGGTGTTCGTCGGGTCGATCTTGATCTGCCCGAGCTGCTCCGCGACCTCGACGACATCGCTCGGCCGGTCGGCATCGAGCAGCTGCGCGCGCACGACGATGCGCCGGGCCTGGTCGCGCGTGAGCTGGTGGGTCACGTGGTTGAGGCTACTTCGCCGTCATCAACGCTTCAACAGACTCCTGAAAACACGGAGTCTCTTCAGGACTTCCGTCTTTTCAGGAGTGCGCGCTAGAGCAGGTCGGCGTGCATGAACGAGATCTTGTCGCCCGTGAAGGTGATGTCGTCAGTGCTCCTGGGTGACAGTCTGCCGCGCCTCGGCGACGCGCAGCCCGCGCTCGGACTGCGGAAAGCGCTCGACAAGTTCGCGCACCCGCTCCGACGAGACGTTCGCCCCGAACATCTCGCTGCCTGGCTCCAGCGCGATGCCGGAGGCGAGCGGTCCGATGGGCACGGGGTCGAAGCCGAGGGCGTCGACGAGGTGACTGACGGCGGTGACGTCGGCAGGGTCATCCCCGGCTATTGCTATTGCCTTTCGGCCGGGGGTGCCAGCCGGGCGGTGCCCCTCGTCGAGGTCGTGGTAGCCCATGTGATTGAAGGCCTTCACGACGCGGCTGTCGGCGAGGTAGCCCTGCATGATTTCGCTCGACGAGGTGCTCAGGTCGGTGAGATCGGCGCGGTGTCCGTCGATCTCCCACCAGTAGTTCGTGGTGTCGATTACGAGCTTGCCTGCCAGATCGGCGGGCGACAGCGAGCGGTACTTGCCGAGGGGCAGGGCGAGAATGACGACATCCGCCGCAGACGCCTCCGCGGCTGTCACCGCAACGGCCCCCGGCACCAGCACCTCGATCGTCAAGGCGATCTTCTGCACCGGGCCGGATCCCGCGATGAGCACCCGGTAGCCCGCCGCGACTGCGAGGCGGGCGAGCACGGTGCCGACCTTGCCGGCGCCGAGGATTCCGATGGTCTGCATCAGGCAATCCTGACGTACGAGCGGCCCCGAACGTTGGGTTGCCGCTGCCGCGCCCCGAAGCCACACTGAAACCATGGCCGACTTTGCGACCGTGTACTCCGAGCACCTGCCCGCGCTCAGCCGGTACCTCGCGCGCCGCGTTGAGCGCGATGCCGTCGAAGATCTCGCGGCCGACGTGTTCGCCCTCGCGTGGCGCAAGCGCTCCTCGGTGACACCGGGCGAGGAGCTGCCCTGGCTCTACCGCATTGCGGCCAACCTCGTCGCGAACCATCGACGCAAGCAGGCGGCAACGGCATCCTTCATCGCGTCCCTTCGACCGGCAGACTCCGCACCCGCTGCGGACGACATCGTCATCGCCGACGAACAGCTCGCCGCGGCCTGGCGGCAACTCAAGGCAAAGGACCGTGAGGTTCTCGCCCTCTCGGTGTTCGAGGATCTGCCGATTGCCGCCGTTGCGACGGTGCTCGGGGTGAGCGCGAACGCGGTCAGCATCCGTCTGCATCGGGCCCGCAAGCAGCTGGCCGCGCTGTTGGCCTAATCCGTCTCGCGAGGCGTTTTCGGACATTCTGAGGCGTTCGTGATGCGGCATGCTGTCCGAAATCGGCTCGCGGGGCGTGCGAACTGAAAGATTGGATGCCGCGGAGACATAACCCATATATGAACGCCAACAACGACGACATCTCCAATCGCCTCCGCGCCAGTCTTGGCAGCAACGAGGCCCCGACCTTGAGCGCCGATCTGGTGACCGGTGCCGCAGAGCGTCCCGCTCCGCACATCGTGAACCGCGGCCGTCGAGCCGTGGTCACCGGCGGCCTGACGCTCGTCGCCGCCGCTGCCGTCACGACCGCGCTGGTGGTGACCTCCCCGTTCCAGCAGGCGCCGCTCTTCACTGCGGCGGGCACCGGCGGCGCACAAGAGATGAGCGCGGCCGCCGACTCTTCGCGGCTGATGATGTGGACCAACTACGAGTACCTGGCCGGCGAGGGTCTCTCGACCGACGCGGGCAGTGGTCACGTGTACCAGCTGCAGCGCACCGGTACGGCAGAAGAAGTGCTGGTCAACGCTGCCGAGGCTCTCGGGGTCGAGGGCGAGCCGGCGAAGTCGAGCTACTTCGACGAGGCATACCCGACCTATGTGATCGGTGCAGAGGACGGCACCGCCCCGGTCGTGACGGTCACCTGGACCGGCACTGGCGACTGGTGGTACAACGACCCGGCAGCGTGGCCGCAGACCGTCAGCTGCGACTCCGAGGGCGTGTGCGTTGACCTTCCCGTCACCGAGAACCTCGCGCCCAGCGAGTCAGAGGCGCGCGCGATTGCGGCCGAGATCTTCGCGAAGACCGGCTTCGACGTCGACGCGGATGACATTCGGGTGACGGCGGACGAGTGGCAGACGGTCGCATCCGCGTCGCTGGTTGTCGACGGCACGCAGACCGCTCTCGAGTGGAGCGTCGGCTGGAGCACCACGGGCCTCATCAGCTTCGCCTTCGGCCACTCGGTCAACGTGGTCGACAAGGGCAGCTTCGGCACTGTCTCTGCGCACGACGCCGTTGACCGCCTCGCCGACTGGCGCTGGTTCGGCTCTGCCGGCCCAGAGTTTCAGACCGGCATGAACTTGCTCGCGGCGAACGACCTCGCGCGCACCGAGGATGTGCCGACGACCGACGTGCCTGAGGCTGACCCGACCGAGGCCTCAACCGACCCCACGGTCGAGCCGCTGCCCGAGCCCGACCCAACCCTCGTCGACCCGCCGGTCGAGGAGCCGATCGACCCGATGCCGGAGCCGATGCCGACCCCAGAGACCGTCACCGTGACGGTGGATGAGGCGCACGAGACCCTGCTGCTCGTCTGGGATGCCGACGGCAACGCCTGGCTGGTTCCCGGCTTCGCGATGCCGCACCCGGATGGCTGGTTTAACTCGGTCATCAGCCTGGTCGAGGGTGTCATCACCCTGCCGGAGCCGATCGCGGTCGAGCCGCTGGACGGCGAGATCGCTTACTAGCGCGAGCTCCACCCCTGCTGCTGGAGGCGGTCAAACCCCTCCAGCAGCAGGTCGAGTGCGAACTCGAACTCAAATTGGTCGTCACAGCCATCGCCGACCACGGAATCCTCGTGCGGGTGCGCCACCGCGAGGATGCTCGGGTAGCGCTGCTCCATCGCCAGCATCATCTCGGGTGGCATCTCGGGCGCGGCAGCCGCGTCTTCGAAGACTTCTTGCGTGAAGCCCCACATGCGACCACCGAGCGCGTGCATGGCGTGGTGGGTGAGGTCGGCGGTGAGACCGCCAGCGAGAAACAGGCCAGCGAACGCCTCGATGTAGTCGAGCACCGCGAGGCTCTTGCCCACACGACCCTCAATGACCCGCCGCGCCCAGACGTGCCGCTGCAGCACCGTTCGCGCCGCGAGCACCTGCTGTCGCACAGCCAAACGCCAGTTGTCTTCGAGTGTCACCCGCGGAATCTCGCTGATGATCGCATCCACCATGCCGTCGAGCAGCTGCTCTTTGTTGGCGACGTGTTTGTAGAGCGCCATCGGCACGACGTCGAGCTCCGTGGCGAGACGCCTCATGCTCAGCGCGTCACTGCCCAGCTCGTCGGCGAGCGCGATGGCGGTCGCGAGCACTCGGTCGCGGTTGAGGCGGGGCCTTGTCTCCACGGCATCCAATCGACTGTTGACAGGAGTACAGCGTACACCTTAGGGTTTCGAGCGAAAGGTGTACGTCGTACACCCCCGACACTCGGAGCACCCCATGACCCCCGCACGCCTCGCCGGCATCTTCTACCTTCTGACCTTCGTCTCGATTCCAACCCTTGCCCTCTACTCTGCGGTGCTCGCGCCCGACTACGTGCTCGGTGATGGCCCCGACACCGCCGCGCTCGTGGGCGGGGTGCTCGAGATCGTTGTGGCGCTCGCGTGCATCGGTACCGCCATCGCCTTCTATCCGATTCTCAAGAAGCACAGTGAGGGGATGTCGCTGGGCTTCATCGGGTCACGCACCCTCGAGGCCGCCACCATCTTCGCGGGCGCCGCCAGCCTGCTCGCCGTGGTCAGCCTTCGGCAGGCGGGTGTCGGGCCCGACGGAGTCGTGCCCGCCCAGGCGCTCGTCGCCCTGCACGATGGCCTGCGCCTCGGCCAGAGCCTGATGCCGGCGGTCAATGCGGCCCTGCTGGCCACCCTGCTCTACCGCACGCGTCTCGTGCCCCGCATCCTGCCGCTCGTTGGGCTCATCGGCGCGCCACTGCTCGTCGTCACCACGCTTGGCGCCCTGTTCAACCTCTGGCCTGAAGTGTCGCCGATCACCGGCCTCGGCGCCCTGCCGATCGCGCTGTGGGAGTTCTCCCTCGGCGTCTGGCTGGTGACGAAGGGGGTGCGCGTCGACACCACCGCCTAACCGCGATCGGTTCCGCGCTTTGTCACAGTTATGTTTCAGTATGTTTCCCGTGACATATACGGATTGGTGGCCTGTCGGTCGATGATGGATGCGGCCCGCCGGGCCACCACGCTCCTCAGCGCACCGTAGAGAAAAGGTTCCCCGTGACCGAGACCACCCTCCTGCCCCGCCCGATCACGGTCGTCGGCATCAGCGGCAGCCCCACCAACCCCTCCCGCACGACGGCGCTGGTCAGCTACGTTGCCGACGCGGTTGCCGAGGGCATCGGCGGCACGGCCACCACGATCTCGCTCGCGCCTTTGCTCGGCGAGCTCAGCCAGGGGCCCTACCGTTCCGACCTCGGGCCAGCCGCTCGCGATGCTCTCGATCTGGCGGAGCAGGCAGACATCCTCGTTGTCGGGTCCCCGGCATACCGGGCTACCTACACCGGTCTGTTCAAGCTGTTCTTCGACCAGGTGGGGCAGTACTCGCTCGCCGACAAGCCGATCGTGCTCACCGCGACCGGCGGCAGCGACCGCCACGCCCTGCTCGTCGAGCACCAGATGCGACCGCTGTTCGGCTTCTTTCAGTCGCTCACCCTCCCGCTCGGCATCTACGGCAGCGAGGCGGACTTCACCGACTACCAGGTGACCTCGATCGATCTCAAGGAGCGCGTGCAGACCGCCGTGCGGCGCACCGTTCCCGTGCTCACCTCGCGGCTGCGCCCGCTCGAGACGGCCGGTGCGCAGTTCTCGCGCTCCGACTACGCGTAGCCGCGAAGCACTGAGACATAAACCGTAAACAACTAGGACATAAATTTCGCGCGTTGCCACAATGAGGGCAATCGGGCAGACGACAGAAACGGCGAAGCGATGACACAGCGGCAGATCAAGTTCGGCGCGGTCCCCACCGGAGTGGGCGGGCCAGGGGCGCACGGCGTGTGGCTCGAGCCCGAGATTCCGGGTGACGCGAGCGTCGACATCCAGTGGTACATCGCCATCGCTCGCCAGGCCGAGGCGGCCAAGTTCGACCACATCTTCATCGTCGACAGTCAGTTCATCACTCCTGACTCGCCGCCCCACTACCTCAACCGCCTCGAGCCGCTCACCCTGCTGTCGGCCCTCGCGGTCACCACAGAACACATCGGCCTCGTCGCCACCCTCTCGACCACCTACCACGCGCCGTTCAGCGTCGCGCGGCGCTTCGCCTCACTCGACCTCATCAGCAAGGGCCGCGCCGGCTGGAACGTCGTCACCACCGGGGATGAGGGCACGGCAGGCAACTTCGGCCTCGAAGCCCACCCAGAGCACCCCGATCGCTACGCCCGCGCCCTCGAGCACGTGCGGGTTGTGCAGGCGCTCTGGGACTCCTACGAAGACGACGCCTTCCCCCGCGACCGCGAGGCCGGCGTCTTTCTCGACCCGTCGAAGCTGCACAAGCTCAACCACGAGGGCACCTACTTCTCGGTGACCGGTCCGCTCAACCTGCAGCGGTCGCCGCAGGGGCAGCCCGTGATCTTCCAGGCCGGGGACTCCGAGTGGGGCCGCGACCTCGGTGCAGAGATCGGCGATGCGATCTTCACCCACCAGCCGACCCTCGAGGGCGCGAAGGCCTTCTACAGCGAGATCAAGACGCGCGCGATCGACAAGGGTCGCGATCCCGACCAGGTGCTCATCGTTCCCGGTGTCAGCGTCGTCGTCGGTGATACCGACGAACACGCCCGCGAGCTCGAGGCCGAGATCAACCGCAAGAACACCGACTTCGGCCGCTCGCTGGCCCAGTTCGGCCGCATCTTCGGATGGCACGACTTCAGCCAGTACGACCTCGATGCACCGTTCCCCGAGCTGCCGGGCACGAACGGCAGCTTCAAGACCCAGGGCGACTCGATCGTCGCCCTCGCTCGTGACAACGGCCTCAGCCTTCGGGAGACAGTCACCCGCGTCACGACCCCCGCGCCCGGCGTCTTCGTCGGCAGCGCTCAGACCGTGGCTGACACACTCGCCCTCTGGTTCACGGAGCGCGCGGTCGACGGTTTCAACATCCACGTGCGCACGCCAAGTGAGTTCGCCCGCTTTACCGACGAGGTGCTGCCCATCCTGCGGGCGCGCGGCTTGGCTCGCGAGGAATACGAGGCGACCACCCTGCGCGGCAACCTCGGGCTCGAGATCCCCCAGAACCGCCACACGGCCGCACGCCTCGAGCCCGTCGGGGTCTCGGTGTGACTAGACAGCTGCACTTCGGCCTCGCCTACCACGGCGTCGGCGGGCCGGGCCAGTACGAGCTCTGGAAGAACCCGGAGATCGAGCCGGATGCCGGCGTGCGCATCGAGAAGTACATCGAGTGGGCGCAGCTCGGCGAGGCCGCGGCGCTCGACTTCTTCTTCATCGCCGACAGCACCTTCATCACCCCCGACTCTCCACCGCACTACCTCAACCGGCTCGAGCCGCTGACCCTGCTCTCTGCCGTCGCCGCAACCACGAAGCGCATTGGCCTGGTCGGCACGGTCTCGAGCTCGTACAACGCCCCGTTCAACACCGCCCGTCGTTTCGCCTCGCTCGATCAGATCAGCCGTGGCCGTGCAGGGTGGAACGTCGTCGCCACCGGCGACCCGGGCACGGCAAGCAACTATGGCCGAGAGCGGCACTTCAACCACGAAGAGCGCTACGGCCGCGCCCTCGAGCACGTGACCGTCGCCCAGCAGCTGTGGGACAGCTACGAGGATGACGCCTTCGAATACGACGTGCCGAACGACCGCTTCTTCGACCGCGACAAGCAGCACGCCATCGATCACCACGGCGAGCACTTCTCCGTCGGCGGCGCTCTCAACGTCAGCCGGTCGCCGCAGGGGCAGCCGGTCATCTTTCAGGCCGGGGACTCGGCCGAGGGTCGCGACTTCGGTGCTGCTGTCGGCGAGGGCTTCTTCACCCTCGCCGCAACGCTCGAGCAGGCCCTCGCCTATGCGACCGACCTGCGCGAGCGCGCCGCAACTATCGGGCGCGACCCCTCGACCCTGCTGTTCTTCCCCGGAATCTCGCCCGTCATCGCCGATGACGACGAGGCCGCGAGGGCGATAGAGCGCAGCCGCTACAAGCCCGCCGACTTCGACAAGCGCCTCGGCGAGTTCGGCCGCGCCTTCGGCTGGCACGACTTTCGACAGTACGACCTCGACGCGCCCTTCCCAGAGCTGCCCCACCTGGACGACAGCAACCAGTGGCGCGGCGCGCGGGCGATCGTGCAGCAGGCGAAGGCGACCGGGGCGACGCTGCGCGAGACGGTCGAGTTGGCATCCGGTTTTCGTCCGTCGGCCTTTGTCGGCTCGCCGGCAACGGTGGCCGACGAGATCGAGCGCTGGTTCGTGGCAGGCGCGCTCGACGGCGCGATTCTGCTGCTCAACCTGCCGAGCGAGCTGAGCGCGTTCACCGAACGCGTGCTGCCGCTGCTGCGCGAGCGCGGGCTGTTTCGTGAGCAGTACGAGTCAACGACCCTTCGGGGTCACCTCGGGCTCCCGGTGCCAGCGAACCGCTACACCTCGGTCGCCGTCTAGCTACTCGAAGAACTCTCGCCCGGCGCGGCTGGTCGCGTCGGCGAGAATCTCGGCGAACTGCTCGACAAGCTCAGGCGAATCGGGCAGCTGCATCGGCGAGACGCGAATCAACTGCTGGTTGAGCGGGGCGACGAACGACCGACTGCCGCTGCCAACCGCGATGCCGCGGGAGGCGAGGCGCAGAATTGTCTCGGTCTCATCCGCGACCTCGATCCACAGCACGATGCTGTCTGGACCGGTGTGCACGGTGATGCCGCGCGCGCCCAGTGCGGCAACGAGCAGCTGCTTGCGGGCAGCGTAGGTCTCGCGGGCGAGGGCGACATCGGAGTTCGCCGCCTCGCTGCGAATCAGGTAGGCGAGGGTGTTCTGCAGAATGCGGCTATTCGAGCCGACGCCGTGGCTACGCAGCTGGATGCTGCGCTCAACGAGCTCGCGGCTGCCGCCGATCACCGAGGTGCGCACGTCGATGCCGTAAGCCTTGCAGTAGCTGCGCACCCGAATCACCTGGCCGGGCAGCTCGGTGCCGAGGGTGAGCGGGGTCTGCTCGGCGAGCGGGCCGATCGCGTCATCCTCAACGATGGTGATCTTCTCGTCGTGGGCGCGAATCACGTCAGCCAGCTCGCGAATGCGACGAGCGGATGCCGGCGGCCGCGCCGCAAAGGCCGCCCCCGGCTGAAAGACGAAGGCCTTCGGTCGCTTCGCAAGGGCCGCACGAAGCGACTCGACCGTCGGGCCTTCCTCGTCGGCGGCAACGCCGACCGCGGTGAGCTCGAGGTCGCGCAGGGTGTCGAGCAGCCCGGGGCTGACCGGCTCGTCGACGGCGATGACAGAGCCGGGCGGCGCGGCGGCGGCGGTCGCGAGCAGCAGCGCCTCCGTTCCACCGCCGGCGGTTGCCCACGCCTCGGCCTCGAAGGGCCATTCCTTCTCGACGGCACCGAGAAGGCGCTCGGTCATGTAGTCACGGCCCCAGGCGTTGAGGTCACTGACGCCGAGGCTGTCGAGCACCGCACGGCTGAGGTCGGGCTGCAGCGAGATGTCGGGGGCGACTCCGGTGAAGTCGAGCTCGTGCCAGCCGCGAAAGGCCGACGGGCGCTTCGACACAGAGCGCACGACGGTGCCGCCGCGACGGTGAGTTTCGATGAGGCCAAGCTCGCGCAGGCGGCCCCAGGCGATGAGGATCGTGCCGACACTGAGGTCGAGGGCTCGCGCCAGCTCGCGAATGGTGGGCAGCTGGGCACCCTCGCCGAGGTCGCCATCACGAATAAGGGCCTCAATGCCCGCACCGATTTCGAGCGCGCTGCGGCCCGGAATTCGCTCGGCCAGCCAGCTGGCTGTCGGTCCACTTCGAGCCGACTCAATGAGCGTCATACAAAGCCACGTCTTCCCTCAAATGAACAGTCATTGTGAGGATATCAGTGCACCAAACAATATTTACGGGCTCTGCCGCCGCTACGGTTTCAGCAGCGGAATCAGGGTCTCGGCGATGCGGTCGAGCTCTTCGTGCAGGGGCGATGACTGGATCAGCAGCAACCCAAGACCGACCGCCTGGTACTCGCGGATGCGGTCGGCAACCTGCTCCGCCGTGCCCACGAAGGCGGGCCGCAGCCCGCGGGTTCCCACCGAGTACTCGCGGCGGCTCAGCTCGACGCTGAGCTCGGAGTGCTTGGTGAACTCGAGGTACGAGTCGTAGCCGCGACTCGTCGGGTCGACGGTGGTGATGCGCTCCAGCTCGCGCTGCGCCTCCTCCTCCGTGTCGCGAACGATGATGTAGGCCGACATGCCGAACTCTTCGAGGGGCGGCTTGCCGATGGCATCCCGCCGCGCCTGCATGTCGGTGATGTTGGCGGCGATCTCGTCGACCGTTCCGCCGTGCATCACATAGGAGTCGGCGAAGCGCGCGATCGCGGCGCGGCCGCCCTCGCTCTCGCCGCCGGCGTAAATCGGCGGCTTGCGAGCGGGCTTGGGCACGAGGTAGGTGCCGTCGACCGAGAAGTACTTGCCCTGGTAGGAGTAGGGGGTCTCGCGCCAGAGGCCGTCGAGGATCGTCACAAACTCCTCGGACTGCACGTAGCGCTCGTCGTGCTCAGAGAAGACGCCGCCGTACTGGCGGGCCTCGTCGGCCCACCAGGCCGAGACGACGTTGAGCGCGAGACGACCGCCGCTGATCTCGTCGAGGGTCGCTGCGCGCTTGGCGGCGAGCGCGGGCAGGTGAAAGCCGGGGCGCACTGCGAGCATGATCTCGGTGCGCTCGGTGACCGCGGCGATGGCGGCCGCGAGCTCCCAGGCCTCGAGCACGGGAGCCTCGGTGCCCTTGCGGTCGTTGAGGTAGAGCTCTGGAATGAGGGTGAGGTCGAAGCCGAGGCGGTCGGCCTGCTTTGCGGTGCCCGAGATGTAGTCCCAGGTTGCCGCCATGCCCTCGTCAGTGACGTTGCGAAGAAAGCCGCCGTAGATCGGGGTCCAGTAGCCAAATCTCATCGGATGTCCTTTGTCGTGTCTAGAGCGCGCTCGAGGTCGCGGATGAGATCGGCCGGGTCCTCGAGGCCGATGGAGAGCCGCACCGTTGCGCGACTCGCACCCGCGTCGGCGAGGCCGGCGTCATCCAGGTGGGAGTGGGTGGTCGTCGCGGTGTGGATGACGAGGCTGCGTGCGTCGCCGATATTCGCCGCGAGGGTAAACAGCTGCAGCGCGTCGATCGCCGTGCGCGCCACTGCCTCCCCGCCGACGACGTCAAAGGACAGCACAGAGCCGGCGCCGCGCGGTAGGTACTTCTGCGCGAGAGCGTGCTGCGGGCTCGCGGGCAGGCCCGCGTAGTTGACGGAGGCAACCGCGGGATGCTGCGCCAGCCACTGCGCAATCGCCAGCGCCGAACTGTTCTGCCGACTCACCCGCAGGTCGAGGGTCTCGATGCCCTGCAGAATCAGAAAGCTTGAGAATGGCGTGGCCGACGGCCCGATGTCGTGCAGGTACTTGGTGCGCAGCAGCACGCCGTAGGCGCCGCCAGCCGCACCGAAGGCATCCCAGAGCACGAGGTCGCCGTAGCGCGCGTAGGGCTCGGTGAACTGCGGCCAGCGACCGGGCACTCGGCCGAAGTCGAAGCGGCCACCGTCGACAACGACACCACCGAGCGCGCTGCCGTGGCCGCCGAGAATCTTGGTTGCCGAGTGCACGACGATGTCGGCACCGAAGTCGAGTGGGCGCAGCAGCGCGGGGCTGGCGAGCGTGCTGTCGACAACGAGCGGCACGTCGACCTCGTGGGCGATAGCCGCGATCGTCTCGATGTCGAGCACCTTGCCAGCGGGGTTCGACAGGGTCTCGCCGAAGAAGGCGCGGGTGGTCGGGCGAACGGCGGCGCGCCACTCCTCTGGGTCATCCTGATCGACAAGCGTTGTCGTGATTCCGAAGTCGGGAAGCAGGTCGAGCAGCAGATCGAGCGTGCCGCCGTAGAGCGAGCTCGACGCCACGACGTGGTCTCCGGCTCGCACCAAGGCGATGAGGGCAATAAAGACCGCTGACTGACCAGACGCCGTCGCGATTGCCGAAACTCCGCCCTCGAGCGCGGCAACCCGGCGCTCAAACGACAGCGAGGTTGGGTTGGCCGTGCGGCTGTAGAGGTTGCCCTGCCGGGTGAGTGAGAAGACCTCCTCTGCGTGCTGCGTACTCTCGAAGCGGTACGCCGCCGACTGGTAGATCGGCACGACCGCGGTCAGCTGGTCGCCCGCGGGCACCGCCCCGCCGCCGTGGATCTGACTGGTGGCGAAGTGCTGCTCGGTCGTCACTGCGCCGCCGAGTCCACGAGAACGCGGTCGGCCGCGGTTGCAGCGGGGATGCGACCGAAGACGCGGTCGAGAATCGCGCCCGGGTCAACATCCGCCCCCGTGCCCCGCCAAGCCACATGGTGGTCTGGCCGCACGATCGCGTAGGGAGCGCCGTACAGCGCCTCGGCGCCCGGGCTGTGCAGAAAGACGACCTCGAGGTCGAGGCCGCGCTCGTGGGCAGCGTCGAGGAAGGCGGATGCGACGCCGCCATCCGCCGCGCCGAAAGCGAGCAGCGCGACGTGGGTGCCGATGCGGTCGTAGAGGCTCAGCCCGCTCGACTCGACCGTGCCGTTGGGTGCGCGGTGACCGGGGCGGGGGTTGTCGACGTAGCGGGAGGCGTTCCAGGCGGGCTCGTCATCCAGCTGTCCCGGTTCGTAGTGGATGACCGACGACTCGTCGTAGCGCTCGTCGAAGACCACACCGGGCGACACCTGCAGGGTGGCGAGCACGGCCGCGGCGACGCGGGCGCGCTGCTGGGTTGCCTCGGGGCTGAGGTCGGCGTCGTCGGGAACGCCGATGGCGCGCACCTTCGCTGCGGCCGCATCAACGGCTCCGCTCTGCTCAAGTGCGTGGTTGGCGACGCGCCAGTTGTGCGGGCGGCGCTCTTCGTCATACGAGGCAAGCAGGGCGTCGCCGCCGTGGCCACGCAGCACCGCGGCGAGCTTCCAGCCGAGGTTGAGCACGTCGCCGAAGCCCTCAGAGACGTTGCCGCCGGGGGTGCGCACATGGGCAGCGTCGCCGACGAGAACTACCCGGCCGTCGACGAAGCGATCGGCGATGCGGGTGCTCTTGTAGTACGGCGTGACGTCGAGCAGCTCGAGCTCTACGTCGACCCCGAAGCCGAGGCGGGCGTGATCGAGCAGCTCTTTCTCTGTCGGGTCTTGGTCGAGCGGCAGCGGGCCGTAGTACGCGCGCCAGTCGGTGCCGTTGAGGGCCGAGATGAAGCCCGAGTACTCGTTGTTGAAGACGACCGTGGAGGCACGCGGGGTCGCGCCGAGCAGGTGCTCTGTGCCCTCCACGGTGCGAACCACGTAACGGAAGTACCGCTCGGTGGCGTACTCGCCCGACCGCTCGATGCCGCTGAGTCGGCGCACCGTGCTGCGTGAGCCGTCCGCGCCGACAACATAGGACGAGCGGATGCTGCGCCGAGCACCCGATGCATCGACAACCTCGGTCGTCACGCCCTCTGCATCCTGCCGAAGGGAGTCAACGCGCCACCCACCCGCGACGGGGCTGCCGAGCTCGGCAAGCCGGGCGCGGAAGACCTTCTGCAGCACGGTCTGCGGGCGGCGCAGGGCCTCCTCGCGTGAGAAGGGCGCATTCGCGGGGCGCGAGAAGCTGTCATCGTCGACGCCGCGCAGCACGTGGCCGGCGAGCGAGGTGACGAGCAGGTTGCCCTGGTTCCACTCCGGCGGAACCGTCCACTCCTGCTGCAGGCGCGATACGAGGTCCCAGCCACGAAAGACCTCGACGGTGCGCGGGTAGTAGCCGACGGCCCCGGCCCGAGCGAGGGTCGCCCCGGTTGCCGCGTCGACGACCGCCGTGCTGACGCCGAAACGCGCAAGCTCGAGCGCCGTGCCGAGGCCGGTGGGGCCGGCGCCGACGATGAGCACGTCGACACACTCGGGCAGCGGGTCGTTGCCGAACTGCACAGAGCTGACGTCTCGACGGCCGCGGTTGATGTCGTTGGGGGCACGCATGGTTTCCTCTCGCACCCACGCGATCAGAACAAAGAGTGGGTGATTAATAACAAAACAGATATTGTCACAGCGAAGGGCGCGGCTCACGGGCACCCTTCACAAATCGTCACGCGGGCTGGAAGGCCCGAAACTCGGCGAGCCCGAGAGTGCCGCGCAGCGTGTCGTGCTCGTACTCTGTGCGGAATCGGCCGCGCTGCTGCAGCTCGCCGACCACCCCGTCGATGAACTGCTCGAAGCCGGTTGGCTGGTGGTCGATGTTGATGGTGAAGCCGTCGGAGGCGCCGGTGTCGACCCAGTCGACGATGTCATCCGCGATCTGCTCCGGGGTGCCGATGATCACTCGCTGGCCGCCGGTGATGTTGTTGAACAGCAGCTGACGGATGCTGAGGCGCTTCGCGCGCGCATTCGCCACCAGCTGCCCTCGGCGTGCGGTCACGAACGAGGTGCTGGCTGGTGCGCTCAGCTCGGAGTACGGCAGCTCGCCGTCGAGCGGCAACGCCGTCACGTCGTAGTCGAGGTACTGCGAGAGCACGGCAAGCAGCGGTTCCACCGCCAACAGCTCATCGAGCTCGGCCTTGCGAGCGAGTGCCTCTGCCTCGGTGCTGCCGATCACGGTGAGCAGCCCTGGCAGCACGAGAAGGCTGTCGGGGTGGCGGCCACGGTCGGCGGCGAGCTGCTTGACCTCCTGCGAAAACTGGCGCGACGAGTCGGCCGTCAGCTGCGAGGTGAAGAGCGCGTCGGCCCAGCGGGCGGCGAGCGCCTTGCTCTGCGTCGATGTTCCCGCGTGGAAGATGACCGGGCGGTTCTCTGTAAAGCCGCCGGGCAGCGGCAGGATGCCAGCCGAGCTGTAGAACTCCCCCTCGATGTCGACGGGTCGCGTGCGGGTGACGTCGACGTAGCGGTCGGCCTCGCCGTCGGCGACCACGGCGTCGTAGGGCAGCGAAGCCCACAGCGCGTCGACGATCTCAATGAACTCGCCCGCCTTGCGGTACCGCGCCTCCTGGTCGAGCACCTCGTCGACGCCAAGTACGCGGCGCGTTGTCTCCTCTTGGCTGGTGATGATGTTCCACGCCGCACGGCCCTTGCTCACGTGGTCGAGGGTCGCGATCGACCTCGCCAGAGCAAAAGGGCTGCCGTGAATGGCCGGGCTCGTCGCGGCGAGGCCGATGTGGCTGGTCTCTCGCGCGAGCGCGGCGAGCAGCACCGTGGGGTCGGCGCCGCGCCAAGGACGCCGCACCGACTCCCCCTCGAGCGACCCGATGCGGTCGGCGATGAAGAGCGCATCGAAGCGACCGCGCTCGGCCAGCTGCGCGATGCCGCTGTAGTAGTCGATGCCTGACAGCCAATCGCTCGTCGGCTCGAGGGTCTTCCAGGCGGCGTCGTGGCGGCCGGTGGCCTGCAGGTTGAGGGTGAGGCGAATCTGTCGTGGCATGGGTCTTCTCTTCGTGTCGGTCAGCCGACGAGCTCGCGCCGCAGGGCAGCGCGCTCGTCGATCGAGATGGAGCCGTTGGTCAGGGTCGGCGCGGAGCCGACGAGCAGACGGGCATAGGGATGCTGCGGCGCGTTGATGATGCGGCTGGTCGGCGCCGACTCCACGATTTCGCCCTGGTAGAGCACGATGGTGCGGTCGGTGATGCCGGCGACGGATCCGAGGTCGTGCGAGATGAAGACGAGGGCGACCTCATCCAGTCGCAGCTCGCTCAGCAGGCCGAGAATCTTGACGCGGTTCGCCGAGTCGAGCGCGCTGACCGGCTCGTCGAGAATGAGCAGTTTGGGCGAGGTGATGAGCGCGCGGGCGATGGCCACCCGCTGACGCTGCCCGCCCGAGAGCTCTGCCGGCAGTCGGTCGAGCAACTTCGACTCGAGCTTGACGACGTCGAACTGCTGACGCACCGCCTCATTCACTTCTGCGCGGCTGCGACCGCCCTGCACGAACAACGGTTCTGCGACCGACTCCCGCACGGTGAGGTCGGGGTCGAGGCTGCGCTGGGGGTCCTGAAAGACGTACTGCGCTACGCCGCTGCGGCGAAAGGATCGCCACTGACGCTGCGAGAAACGCGACACCTCTTGGCCGTCGATCGTCACGGATCCGCTCGACGGGCGCACCAACCCGAGCACGGTGCGGGCGATGGTCGACTTGCCCGATCCGGTCTCGCCGATCACGCCGACCGCCTCGCCGGGGGCGACGCTGAACGAGACGCTGCGCAGCACCTGCTTGCGTGAGCGCGCGGAGCCGAAGTGCACGCCAAGGCCGTCGACGACGAGCGTGGGCGACTCAGACATTGGTGAGCTCCTTCTCGTGCTCCGCCAGCAGCTGGGGTAGTTCATCGCGAGTGTCGAGAAAGCGCTCGAGACCGTACTGCTCATGCTCGGCGATGAGTAGCTGGGTGTACTCGTGCTGCGGGTCGTGCAAGATCTGTCTCGTCGGCCCCTGCTCTACGACGACGCCCGCCTGCATAACCAGCACCTCATCGCACAGCTGCGCGACCACGGCCAAGTCGTGCGAGACGACGATGAGCGATAGTCCAATCGACTGCTTCAGCTCGACCAACAGGTCGAGAATCTCTGCCTGCACGGTGACGTCGAGCGCGGTCGTTGCCTCGTCGGCGATGAGCACCTGGGGCTCGAGGGCGATCGCGATGGCGATGAGTACGCGCTGCAGCATTCCGCCAGAGAGCTCGTGCGGGTACTGCTGGTAGACGAACTCTGCATCGCGAAGGTGCACCGCGCGAAACAGCTCGATCGAGCGCTGCTTCGCCGCGCGACGACCGAGGCCCTTCTTGACCCGCAGCACCTCCTGCAGCTGAGCGCCCACCCGGATCGAGGGGTTGAGGTAGGTGGCCGGATCCTGGAAGACGGCAGAGACCGTCGCCCCGCGCACCTCGCTCCAACGCTTCGCGCTGAAGGACGCCACATCGTCGCCGAGCAGTTCGATCGAGCCCCGCGAGACCTCGAAGTAGGTCGGAAGCAGTCCGAGAATGGCGCGGCAGGTGAGCGTCTTGCCGCTGCCGGACTCGCCGACAATGCCGATGACAGCACCGCGGTGAAGGGTGAGGCTCACGCCGTGCACGAGCTCCTCGGCGACAGCGTCGTTGTGAATGGCCACATTGTTCAGCTGAAGTACAACCTCGGTGGTCAGGGGTGGTGTCGTCATCGCAGTGCTCCTACTCGCTCGGTTTCGGCTTCGGTCAGTAGCAGCTCGTCTCTCGCAGAGAGGCGGGCAGCGCGGTTGGCTTTGGCGGCGCGGCGGCCGGTGATGGTGCGGCCGCTCTCGCCGGTCGCGTCGCGGATCGCGTCGGCGAGCAGGTTGAAGGCCCACACGGTGATGACGATGAGCACGACCGTGAAGGCGGGTGCATATGGACGCTGCGTTAGGTAGCCGAGATCGCTCGCCAGAATCCCTCCCCAGGTCGGAGCCGGCGGCTGCACCCCGATGCCGAGGAAGGTCAGCGCGGCGATGACGACGAGGCCGGTGCCCAGCGTGGTCGCGAGCGAGATCGCGATGGGTGGCAAGACCTTGGTCCAGACGTGCTTGCGCACCACCCAGCCGGTCGAGGCTCCCGAGAGAATCGCGGCCTCGACGTACTGCGAGTTGGCGACCGAGAGGGTTGCCGAGCGTGCCACCCGGTAGAACAGCGGGGAGACGAGCAGCCCGACTGCGAACATCGCCTGAGCCACGCCGTTGCCCAGCAACGCGGTCATCGCCACGGCGAAGACAAGAAAAGGCAGGGCGATGAGCGTGTCGACGAGACGCAGCGTCAGCCACTCGAAGGCGCGACCGAGATAGACCGACAGGATGCCGGGAATCGCCCCGACCACCAGCGCGATCACCGCAACCTGCCCCGTGCTCAGCACGCTGAGTGGGGCGCCAGCAAGAATGCGGCTGAGTGCGTCACGACCGAGGTAGTCGGTGCCGAGCCAGTGGGCTGCCGACGGGTCGGCCAGGGTGTCATCCGTGCCGAGCAGCGGGTCGTAGGGCGCGAGCAGCGGCCCGAAGACGGCGAGGAAGGCGATGAAGCCGAGGATTCCGAGGGCGACGCGCGCCGACGTGAACTTGAGCAGGTTACGGAACATCGCGGTCACACTCCCCTGGCCGAAGCCGGCATGATTCGGTTGAGAACGATATTGACGATGAGGTTGAAGGTCACGACGAGAACGATCGAGATGACGAGAACCCCCTGCACCGCGGGCACGTCACCGCGAAGCGCCGACTGGCTCGCGTAGACGCCATAACCGGGCAACCCGAAGATGAACTCGGTCACGACAGCGCCACCGAGCAAGCTCGGAAACTTGAGACCGAGCACCGCAACCGAGGGGCCGATCGCGTTGCGCAGCACGTGGGTGAAGAAGATGCGCCGCGGGCTGAGGCCGCGAACGATCGCTCCGGTGACGTAGTTCTCGCGGTAGGCAGAGACGAGGCCAGTGCGCAGCTGCCGCGCGACGTCGGCGACCGTGTCGAAGCTCAGTGCGAGCGCGGGAAGGATGAGGTGGCTCAGCCACGGCCAAACGCCGAATTCGATCGGTATGTAGCCGGCAGCGGGCAGCACACGCAACGTGACCGCGAAGATGCTGACGAGCAGGATTCCGACGATGAACGGCGGCAGCACCGAGATCGCCGTGGTGAACCCGGTGATCACTCGGTCTATCCAGGTCGCGTGGAACAGTGCGGCGAGCGCGCCGAGCACGAAGCCGACGACGACACCGACGACGAGTGCCAGACCGGCCGCCGAGAGACTGACGATCGCCCGCTCGCCAAGAGACTGCGCGACGTCGAGGTTGTTGTACCAACTGGCGCCGAGGTCGCCCTGCAGAATGCGTCCGAACCAGTCAAGGTACTGAACGAGGAACGGGCGGTCGAGACCCCACGTGTGCTCGAGGGCCGTGATGGCCTCCTGGCTCGCTCCCTCTCCTAGCTGAACGTAGGCGGGGCTGAGCCCGCTGACGTGGCCGAGCAAAAAGGTGAAGAAGGTGCCGAGCAGGAACACCGGCACGAAGATTCCCACCGGACGCAGGATCGACACGGCGACACGGCGAACCCGAGCGAGCAAGATGCTCGGTGGCTTCGTCGAGGTGCCGTCGAGGGCGATAGTCGGAGTTGTCATGGCTTCCTGCTGTCGTTGTGGGGTGGATGGTGCCGGGTGGGCGACTGTGGATCTCAGCCGCCCACCCGGTGGTGCCTAGCTCTCGGGCGTGACCGTCACGCCCTTCCAGCTGAGCAGGCCGTCAATTGCCGGCGGAGCCGAGATGGAGGTGGCCTTCGCGTAGAGCTGGGGGTAGGTGTAGAGCGAGATGGTCGATCCGTGCTCGTAGCCGGCCTGGGCGGCCGCCTTGAGCGCGGGCTCGTACTCTGCGGAGTCGATCGGGGTGGCGCGAACCACCGAGAGCAGCTCCTGGAACTCCGGCGAGGTGTACGGCGAGCTCAGGTTGAGCACTCCGCCCGCGTCGTAGTGCTCGGTGAGCGCCTGCACGTGGGAGTCACGGCCGACGTAGCCGAACAGCGAGTTCGAGAACTCCTTGCTGTAGTAGCCCTTGGCCCAGGTCGCGAAGTCGAGCACGTTGATCGTTGTCGTGATTCCAACCTCGGCGAGCTGCGCCTGCAGAACCTCCGCGACCTTGTCGAAGCCGCTGACGTTGAGGGTGTTGAGCTCGAAGCTGATGTCGCCGTCTTTGTAGCCGGCGTCAGCGAGAACGTCGCGGGCAGCATCCGGGTCGTAGGTGAACTGCTCGTTCAGCTCGGGAACGTAGGCCGGGTGCGAGCTCGGGAACGGCTGGTACGACGGCTCGCCGTAGCCAAGGGTGATCTTGTCGATGAACTCCTCGTGGTCGACTGCGAGGCGGATCGCCTCGACAACCGCGGGGTCGTCGAACGGCGCCTTGTTGACGTTGATGCTGAAGAAGGTCGAGCCCCAGGCGCGGTCGACGGTGTCGAGCACGTCGAAGCCAGCGGTCTTCGCCGACTCGACGAGGGTCGGGTCGATCTGCGCGAAGTTGTAGACGCCTGACTCTAGGCCAGCCCGAATTGTGTTGGAGTCGAGGGCGAGGTTGATCTCGATGCGGTCGATCGAGATCGCGTCGGCATCCCAGTAGCCATCGAACTTCTCGAGCACGATCTTCGACTCTGGAATCAGCTCGACGACCTTGAACGGTCCAGCGCCAACCGGTCCGTTCGCGTTGAACGCGGTCGGATCGGCCTGCACCGCGGTCGGGCTGGCGAGCAGTCCTCCGCGCACGGCGAGCAGGTACGGAATCTGGTGGTCCGGCTGTCCGAGGTCGAGGCGCACCGTCAGGTCGTCGACGACGGTCGCCGAGGTCACGTTGTTGTACGAGCCCTTCAGCGCCGAGTTCTCCTGGGTCTTGATGCGGTCGATGTTGAAGGCCACCGCCTCGGCGTTGACCGGGGTGCCGTCCTGGAAGGTCAGGTCGGGCTTGAGCGTTACGGTGATCGCGTCGCCGGCCTCGTTGTACTCGTAGCCGGAGGCGAGGGCGGGAATCACCTCGTGCTTCTCGTTAAGCGTGAACAATGACTCGTAGATAGGGGTGAGCAGCTGAGTCGCAGCCGTCGAGCCGGTGACGACCGGGTCCCAGCTGGGCTGCGGGCTGTTGGTGCCCCAGCGGATCGTGCCGCCGGTCGTCGCGGCGTCCGAGCTGGTCGGGGCGCACGCGGTGAGCGCGGCTCCGGTCAGCGCGAGCGCACCGGTCAGCGCGAGAAGGCGCCTCGCGGTCCTGAAGAATCTGGTCGAGCTCATTGGTGTCTCCGATGTGATGTGAACTTGGTGCGGCTACGAACGGGTCGGTGGCCGGGATGCCGGGCGAACCGCGACAAGTTCCGAGTAAACACAAGGGCTTCGCTTTGATCGTCTTTTGTTACAAACCATGTCCCAATATGAATTAGCGCAATTGGGGCGTTTGTTATGTTCGCCTCATGTCCGCACCCAGCGGGCGGTGAGGACCTGACATGACCACGACGACGCGCACCGCCCCGCTGCCCGGGCTGTCGATCTTTCTGTTCGCGCACCCGGATGCCAACCCCGGCGCGATCTACGAGAAGACCCTCGACGCCATTGCCCTTGCCGAGCGCACCGGCTTCGAGACGGCCTGGCTCGCCGAGGGTCACTTTGCACCGATCGGTCTTCCCTCCGCCCTCACCCTGCTTGCTGCCGCCACGCGCACGACGAGTCAGATTCGCCTCGGCACCGCCGTGATTCCGCTCGTCTTCGACAACCCGCTGCGCATCGTCGAGACGGCCGCGGTCGTGGACGCGCTCAGCGGTGGGCGCCTAGAGCTCGGCGTGGGCAAGAGCAACGGCGGCGGCTTTTCGACGACCGCCTTCGAGGCCTTCGGGCACTCGGAGGATGACCGGGAGGCCCTCTATGCCTCCGCGCTGCACGAGCTGAAGAAGGCCCTGTCGGGCTCGGTGCGGGTCGGCGACGACCAGCTCGCGGTCTACCCGAACCCGGCCGCGCTGCAGAGCCGGCTCTGGCAGGCAACCGGCAAGCGCGACACCGCAGCCACCATCGCCAAAGCCGGGGATGGCCTGCTGCTGCACCGCATTGCTTTCGACGGCGAGACCGGCCCGGTGCAGTCCGCGCTCATCGACGTGTTCCTCGAGAACCACGACGGCGAGACCGCGCCGCGCATCGGCGTCTCGCGCGCGGTGCTGGTGGCAGAGAACCGCGCGGATGCTGTGCGGCTTCTCGAGCAGGACTTCGTGCGCCACCCCGACCTCTATCGCGCCTTCGCCGCCGGGTCGCCAGAGGAGTACCTCGAGAAGTCGAACATCGCCTACGGAAGCCCGGAGCAGGTGACCGAGCGTCTGCTCGCCGACGCAGCGGTTGTGCGTTCGACCGACTACCTGTTTTCGACGGCCCTGCCGACCGACTCGACCGAGTTCGCCGACAACCTGCAGCTCATCGCCGACGAGATCTACCCCCACCTGCCCGTCGCCGCGTCCGTCGCGGCCGGGTAACCAGCTAGTTCACCGAGGAGCCAGCATGACCCAGACCACCACCGCGCCCGCCATCGCCTCACCGCGCCTGCCCGCCGGCACGCCTCGCGGCTCGTTCATCGTGCTGCCGGGGCGGGGCGACACACCGAGCTCCTACGAGCGACTGACGAACCGCATCACCGTCGACGGGTACGCGGTGCTCGTTCTTGACCGCGCGAGCGATCCTGAATCGCTACGGGCCGTCATCCGTGATGCGCTCGCCGAGCTTTCGGCACCGGTCGTGCTGCTCGCCGCAGACACCAGCGCTGCCATCGCGGCCATCGCGCTCGCAGAACCCATCGAGGGTCTCGCTGGCCTCGTCATCGCCGGTGCGGCAACAACCGACACGTCGACGGATGTCGCCACACTCGACGACGAGATCGCCCTACGCACAGCGTGCCCGGTGCACACCCGCGTGCTCTCCAGCGGACTCGCAGAGCTTGCCTTCGGCGCGGGGTCTGACACGTGGGGAGCACGCTGGGTGGCGGCTCCCGCGGCGGTGCAGCTGCCGTCCCTTGTGATTCACGGCGGCAACGACAGCATCGCCGCCCTCGACGAGGTTGCCGCGGCGACCTCCGCGTGGCCGAACCGCGAGCTCGCGGTGGTCTCCGGTGGCGTGCACGACGTGCTCAACGACGTGCACCACCGCAGTGTCGCTGCCGCCCTCGTGCAGTTCGCCGAGCGGCTGCGGCTGAGCGCCGCGGCGACGCCGATCCTCGTGGTGACCCGCGACTGAGTCTTTGTGTTACACCAAAGATTGAGTGATATTGCTATTGTCACACTCCATGAGCCTTATTGATCAGTCCCCATCCCTTATCACCGCCGACTACGCCGCCTCCTGGCAGACCTGGCGCGATGACCTCGAAGTGCTGCGCAACGACCCCTACGGATACCTCGCCTACAGCGCCGTGTTCCCCCTCACCGACGAGCCGCAGCGCTTTGCCGGCGTACCGGGCACTTGGTCGACGAGTGCCGCCGGCCCGCTCGTCACTCTCGACGCTGGCGAGACCCTGACCGTTGGCGACGAGGTCGTCGAGGGCGAGCACCGCTTCGCCCCGGTGCGCGAACGCGAGTTCCGTCGCGCTGCGAAGTCGGGTGACGTCGTGCTCGAGCTGTCGAAGCGCGGCGGCAACGACCTGCTTCGCCCAATCGACCCGCTGCACGAGCTGCGCTCGCGCTACCGCAGCACCCCCGCCTTCGCCGCCACCGACCGTTGGATCATCGACGGGCAGTTCGTGCCCTTCGACCCGCCCCGCGACATCTTCATCGACGCAGCGATCGACTTCATCACCCACACCCACCAGGCGGTCGGCGAGCTGGTCTTCGAGGTCGACGGCGCGGAGCAGCGCCTCATCGTTTTCTCGCAGAACCTTGCCGGCGACCTCACCACACCGGTCGAGCAGGGATTCACCGTCTTCACCGATGGCACGAGCGGCGTCACCACCTACGCAGCAAGTCGCACGCTCGCCGTCGCGCTTCCGGCCGGAGGCGGCGCCGTGACGCTGGACTTCAACCGCAGCCGCAACCTGCAGTGCGCCTACACGCCATACGCGCCATGCCCGCTGGCTCCCGCGCAGAACCGACTGACCGTCGCCATTGAGGCCGGCGAGCAGATTCCGATCATCACCGACTAGGTCGGTAGTGCGCGGCTACGGCGTCGGATCGGATGACGGGGCCGCCTTGCGCCCCGACAGCAGCTTCCAGATGCCCAGGGCCGCGCCCACCCAGACCGCACCGTCGTCGATGAGTCCGATCGGGCCCGTGAGCAGCTCCGGAATGATGTCGATCGGCGAGATGCCGTAAACGATCGCGCCGATGCCGACGAGCACGGCGGCGAGGATCCTGCGGCGTGGGGTCATGCTTTCGAGAGTAGCCGAAAAGCAAAAAGCCAGCTCAAGGAGCTGGCATTCCGCGGCCTATTTGAGGCACTGGCGGAGACGGAGGGATTTGAACCCTCGGTACCCGTTAGGGTACTCCACCTTAGCAGGGTGGTGCACTAGGCCGAACTATGCGACGTCTCCAGTACTCGAGCAATCATAGGCGAAGAGCAGCGGCGGCTCGAATCACCGTGAAATCTACTCACAGGGGTCACATTGACCCTTGACCCCCAAACGCGGGGCGCACTATGTTTCGATTGGCGCGTAAGCGTGCTTCACCCGAAGAAGCCTGCTGACCGGACCCGAACCCGTCGCGCCGAGTAAGGCCTTACCCCCATGCCTGTTTTCGCGCGCTCCAAGCACCGTAAAAACCTCCGCCCTCGCCTCGCCGCAGCGGCCACGGCCGTCATTGGCGGACTCCTTCTCAGCATCGTTGCGAACGTTGCGACGACGCAGACCGCCGACGCAGCCCTGCAGCAGCCCCTCGCGGTCAGCCACGGCCTCACGCCACAAACCAAGACCTGTCTCGCAAACCCGCAGTGGTCTTACACGTGGAACGACGAGACCGGAGTCGCGTCGATCACGGCTGCCGGTGGGGCCGCCGGCAAGAAGCTCTGCGTCCCTCTCTATGTGCGCGCCGTCAGCTGGAGCTACGACAACCCCGTGGCAACGACCACGCCCTCGTGGCCGCAGAGCTTCAGCGGCAAGAACGACTACACGATCAGCACCGTCGGCACCCACCCCGTGAGCGCGCCCGGTGTTACCTGCGGACAAGACGACATCTACGCGACCTTCTCGTCGGCCGGCTTTGATGCCCTGCGGATCGACTCGGTGCTCACCGCCCCCGGTGTTCCGCTGGAACCCAGCTTCCTGCACACCGTCATCGCGGGCAGCGGCAGCGCCTGGCACGCGGACTCCCCCGCCCAGTGCGGCACCGCGCTGGAGATCACCAAGAGTGCTGTCGCGTCATCCACCGAGACGGCAGTCGGCGCTCTCGAGCCGGACGCCGCGTTCGACTACACCATTGCCGTGCGCAATAGCGGGGCGACCAGCGCCACCGACCTGACGGTGACCGATACGATTCCGGATGGCCTGACGATCACCGGCGACGCGGCCGGCGGCGAATGGAGCTGCGTCACCACGGGCAACGCCGTCTCGTGCGACTACGACTCCGCTCTCGAGGGTGGTGTCACGGCCGCGGTGATCCGTGTGCCCGTCACGCTCAGCAGCGCCGTCACCGCGGATTCCGTGGTCAACAGCGCCACCGCCTGCGCCAGCAACGTGATCGAGTGCGTGACGGATGAAGTAGTCGTCACCATCGCTCGCCCCGGCCTCGCAATCGTGAAGACCGTGTCGAGCGCCGACGCGCTCGTGCCGGGCAGCGAGTTTGCCTACGGAATCACCGTGAGCAATCCGGGAAGCTCCCCCGCGAAGGATGTGGTGGTCACCGACACCCTGCAACCCCAGCTGCGCCTGACCGCGCTGCCCACCGCCCCCGGGTGGACCTGCACCGGCCCCGTCGGAGCGGCTGGCGCAACCGTCACGTGCACCAAGTCTGACCCCCTTCTGGTCACGGAGGCTGCGGTCATCGGGGTTCCCGTCAGCGTCATCGACAGCCTCGTGGTCACCAAGGTCATCACGGTGCCGAACACGGCGAAGGCCTGCGCGAGCAACGTGAAGGTCGCCTCACCGACAGCGGTCAACGGCTGCCCGACGAGCACTGTGTCGGTGCGGCTGCTGCCCGAGCTCGCCGTGCTAGCCCCGGCCGGCCTCGACATTCTCAAGACCGCCAGCGTCGCGGCAACCCAGCCGGGCGGCAGCTACAGCTACACACTGCTGGTGAGCAACACCGACTTCGGCGACACGCTCGACGTCGTGGTGACCGACACGCTCGACCCCCGGCTCAAGCTCAGCGGCGTTCCCGGCGGCAGCGGATGGGAATGCACCATCACTCACAACGGCGACAACGGCTTCGGCGCGACCTTTGAGTGCGCCCTGCAGCAACCACTCGTCAACGGCGATCCTCGGTCGGTAGTGGCGAATGTGGTCGTGGATGCGGGGGCCGACTACGAGATCAGCGCCACCATCCCGAACACCGCCGTCGCCTGCGCGACCAACGTGCTCGACTGCGTGCAGAGCTCGGCGAGTGTCGCCCTCTCTGGATCCCAGTTGACCACCCTGCCCTTCACCGGCGTCGAGGCAGTCGGAGTCGGTGCCATCGGCATGGGAGCCCTCACTCTCGGGCTCGGCCTCGTGCTTCTGGGGCTGGCTCGACGCCCGCAGAAGCAACTGCGTTAGTCGACGAACGGCCCCGACACAGTGTGGTGTCGGGGCCGTCCTCGGCTAGCGGCCCTTTGAGCAGGTCTGCGCAGCCGCCGTCTGGCCGGTGAGCCCTGCGATGACCTCGACGGGTGGGGCATCCGGATCGGTTGTGGTCGCGGGTGCTGGCACCGCATTCGGGTCAAGCACCGACCCCGAACCGTCACCGTTCTCGGTAAGGGCAAACGGCTCATCGGCGAGAATCTTCGCGAACAACTGATTCGCGACCGCCGTTGTCGGCTTCACCTTGTCCTTGTAGATGCCGGGGTTGTTGGTGGTTCCCGGGTACTGTACGAAGGTCACCTTGTCGAGCTCCAACGACGCCAGCGCTCGGGCGATCGCAATGAGGGTGTCGGTGTTGTTGAAACTCGACGACAGCTCCATGTGCGAGACCGCTGCCGTCGCGATCGTGTAGACCTTCGCGGGGTTGTTGAGCGTGTCTTCGCTCTTCAGCGTGCGCACGAGCGAAGAGAGGAACACCTGCTGTGAGCTGATGCGGGTGAGGTCGCTGCCATCACCGACGTGTTTGCGGGAGCGAAGGAACGCGAGGGCTTCCCCTCCGGACAGTACGTGTGTACCCGCTGGCTTGTTGAATCCAGACGATGGATCGGTGATGCCCTCAGTGAGGCATACCGGCACTCCACCCACCGCGTTCGACATCTCGATGACCCCACTAAAGGTGATGAGACCGGCGAAATCAATGGTCAGCCCGGTGAGAGCTTCAACCGTGAGAATCGTGCACGGCATGCCACCGTATGACAGGGTCACATTGATCGGCTGACCCGCCATGCTCGGGTAGTTTCCGCTGCCATCCTTCTTCGGGCACGCGGGAATCGGCACCACCATGTCACGCGGGATGCTCACGGCCACAGCGCTCGTATGATCGCCAGAAACGTGCAAGATCATCGTGACGTCGTTGAGCTCAGCCTTGCCGCGGTCCTTGATTTCTTGCTCCGTCTCGCCGCGGTCACTGCCGACGATGAGGATGTTGAACCCACCCGGCATTGCGCCGATGTCTGGTGGTGGGCCATCCGCCTGTCCTGGAATGTCGAAGATCGTGGCGCTCGCGGCGGTGCGGTACCCCTCGATCGCGACGATCGAGGTGGCGCTGACCGCAACGACGGTGAGGCCGATGCAGATGAACTTCAGCACGCTGAGCACCGGCTTGGATGACGCGAGTCGTGCATGGCGGGCGAGGCCAATGGGCAACTTCAGATCACTCATGGCACTTCCTCGCGGTCTCACCGATTCGGGCTACGTGCCCTCAGAATGTCCGAGCGTACCTGACGTTCTACTGGGAAGACAGAGAAGGCCCCGGCGAAACGACTCCGGGGCCTCACGGTGAACGGAGGCTAGCGTCCCTTAGAGCAGGTCTGCGCCGCCGCGGTCTGGCCCGTCAAACCGGCTATCGTCTCTGCGGCGGGGGCAGCAGGATCAGCGGTGGTCGTAGTGGTTGGCAGCGGCGCCGCGTTCGGATCAAGCACCGAAGCGCGCTTGTCGCCCTCAGCCGCCAGAACGAATGGCTCGTCGGCGAGGAGCTTCGCGAACAGCTGGTTGGCGACGCCGGTGGTCGGCTTGACCTTGCCCGCATAGATTCCCGTGCCACCTGTCGTGCCCGGGTACTGCACAAAGGTCACCTGATCGAGTTCGAGCGTGCTCAGCGCGCGCGCAACGGCGACGAGGGTGTCGGGGTTCTTAAAATTGCTCGAGAGCTCCATGTTCGAGATCGCCGCCTGCGCGATGCTGTACAGCTTCGGCAGGTCATTGAGGGTGTCCTCGCTCTTGAGCGTGCGCACGAGCGACGAGAGGTAGACCTGCTGCGAGCTGATGCGGGTCAGGTCGCTGCCGTCGCCGACCGCGTGGCGAGAGCGAAGGAAGGCGAGAGCCTCCCACCCCTGAAGTACGTGGGTTCCCGCAGGTTTGTTGAATCCGGAGTACTTGTCGGTGATGCCGGCTGCAAGGCAGACCGGGACTCCGCCGACCGCGTTCGACATCTCAATGACACCTTGAAAGGTGATGAGGCCGGCGAAGTCAATGTGCAGTCCGGTGAGCTCCTGAACAGTGAGCACGGTGCAGGCGATGCCGCCATAGGAGAGGGTGACGTTGATCGGCTGGCCCGACATGCGCGCATAGCTCCCGCTGCCGTCCTCCTTAGGGCAGCTCGGGATCGGCACTACCATGTCTCGAGGAATGCTGACGGCAACAGCGCGCTTGTGGTCGCCCGAGACGTGCAGGATCATCGTGACGTCGTTGAGCTCGGCCTTGCCACGCTCCTTGATCTCCTGCGCGGTTTCACCTTTGTCGCTGCCGACAATGAGGATGTTGAAACCGCCCTCCATCGCCGCGATGTCCGGCGGTGGGCCCTGGGTCGCACCGGGCAGATCGAATGTGGTGGCGCTGGCGAGTGTGCGGGTGGCCTCAATCGCAACGATCGAGGTGGCGCTGACGGCAATGACGGCAACGCCGACGCCGAGAAACTTGAGCACGGCGAGCACCGGATTGGCGCGCTTGAGGCGGCCGTGGCGGGCGATGCCCGAGGGCCGTGCAGATCGGGAGCGCTGATCGCTCATTCGATTTCCCTTCGGTTGTAGATAGCCGATGGCCGTGACTAAGCGGAGGGCGTGGGATTCGAACCCACGAATGCTTTCACATCACCAGTTTTCAAGACTGGCTCCATCGGCCGCTCGGACAGCCCTCCAGTGGAATCCAAGCTCCGAGTGTAACTGACGTTCCGTCGCGAAACCTTCTAGAGGGTTGCGAGATAGGCGGCAACACCGTCGTCGAGGTCGCTCGACGTTCGCGCGTTCGCGGCGGCCTGCACCTCGTCGGGTGCCTGCCCCATCGCAACTCCGACCCCTTCGACGGCCGCCCACTCGAGCATGTCGATGTCGTTGCGGCCGTCGCCCATGGCGATCACGCGCTGGCGGGGCACATTGAGCAGCTCGCGCACGCGCTCGAGGGCCGTCGACTTGTTGACGCCGTCGGGGGCGATGTCGAGCCAGGCGGTCCATCCGACGTTGTAGCTGACCCGGTGCAGGCCCATGCGCTCGACGATGCTGAGAAAGTCTTCGATCGCGTGCTCCGGCGAGATGACGACGACGCGGGTCGCGGGGCGAGCGAGCAGCTCGTCGAACTCGACCTTGATCGAGTTGGAGCCGAGCGCGCCATCCGGAAAGTACCCGGTGAAGCGGTAGAGGCCTGTCTCGTCTTCAACGGCATAGTGCGCGTCGTCGAGCGAGCCCCTGATGGTCTGAAGAACCTCGGATGGGTCAAAGGTCTCGACGAACTCGCGCGCGTACCCGAGGGGAGCGCTGCTCTCGCGGCGCAACGTGATCGCACCGTTCGAGCACACCACGTACTGCGGGCTGATTCCGAGCCGGTCGAGCACGGGGAGGGTCATCGCGACAGAGCGGCCCGTCGCCAGCATGATCTCGTGGCCCGCGTCACGCAGCCGGCCGATCTCGGTGACGGTCGCGTCGCCGAGCGAGCCGTCTTCGCGAAGTACGGTGCCGTCGATGTCGAGGGCGATGAGGTAGCGGTCGGTCATGCGGTCGGCTCGAAGACCTCGAGGCCGCCGATGTAGGGGCGCAGCGCCTCTGGCACGATCACCGAGCCATCCGCTTGCTGGTGGGTTTCGAGAATGGCGACGATCCAGCGGGTAGTGGCCAGCGTGCCGTTGAGGGTGGCGACCGGCGCGGTCTTGCCCGACTCGGTGCGGTAGCGAGTGTCGAGGCGACGTGCTTGATAGGTCGTGCAGTTGCTCGTGCTGGTGAGCTCGCGGTAGGTGCCCTGGGTTGGTACCCATGCCTCGATGTCGAACTTGCGAGCCGCGCTCGAGCCGAGGTCGCCGGCAGCGGTGTCGATGACGCGGTAGCTGAGACCGCAAGCCTCGAGCATTGCCTCTTGGTACGAGAGCAGCTTGAGGTGCTCTGCCTCGGCGTTCTCTGGCAGCGAGTAGCTGAACATCTCGAGCTTGTTGAACTGGTGCACGCGAAGAATGCCGCGGTTGTCTTTGCCCGCAGAGCCGGCCTCGCGGCGGTAGCAGGTCGACCAGCCCGCGTACCGAAGCGGACCCTTCGAGAGGTCGAGAATCTCATCCGCGTGGTAGCCGGCGAGGGCGACCTCGCTGGTGCCGGTCAGGTAGAGGTCGTCGGCGGGCAGGTAGTACACCTCGTCGTTGTGCTCCCCGAGAAAGCCGGTGCCTGCCATGGTCTCTGGCCGCACGAGCGTCGGGGTGATCAGGGGAATGAAGTCCTCGGCGATCGCCTTGTCGAGAGCCATCGACATGAGGCCGAGCTCGAGGCGGGCGCCAACGCCCTTGAGAAAGTAGAAGCGGCTGCCGCTGACCTTGACACCCCGTGCGATGTCGATCGCGCCGAGCAGCTCGCCGAGCTCTGCGTGGTCACGCGGCTCGAAGTCGAAGGTGGCCTTCTCGCCGACCTCGCGAAGGGTGACGAAGTCATCCTCGCCGCCGGAGGGCACGCCGTCGATGATGACGTTCTGAATGGCGCCGACGATGCGGGTGAAGTCGGACTCCGCGTCGGTGGCGGCCTGCTGTGCGTCTTTGACGCTCGCGGCAAGCTGTTGAGCCTGCGCGACCAGAGTCGCCTTCTCGTCTTTGGGGGCCGCAGCGACGGTCTTGCCGAAGGCGTTCTGCTCCGCACGCAGGTTCTCGAACGAGGTGAGCGCGGCGCGACGTTGCTGGTCGGCGGCGATGGCCTCATCGACCAGCTCGACGCGGTTGCCGCGCGCCTCCTGCGATCGACGAACGAGGTCAGGGCTCTCACGCAGAAGCTGGGGGTCAATCACAACCCCCATTCTAGATCGAGGGCCGTGACGTATCTTTATGGGGTGACGACCCTGACCAGCACCGATCGCAGGCAGGCTGCCGTCATCTTCAACCCGATCAAGGTTGACCTGCCGAAGCTGAAGAAGGCGATCACCGCCGCGGCGAAGGGTGCTGGTTGGTCTCCGACGATCTGGTTTCCGACCTCTGAAGACGACCCGGGTCAGCGCGTTGCCGCGAGCGCCATTCGGCGCGGGGCAGATGTGGTGCTCGTCGCCGGCGGGGACGGCACGGTTCGCGCCGTAGCCGAGGGCCTTCGCGGCTCATCCGCTGCCCTGGCCGTGCTGCCGAGCGGCACCGGCAACCTGCTCGCCCGCAATCTCAACCTGCCGCTGAACAGCATGGATGACGCCATCGAGATCGCCTTCACCGGCGACGACCACGCCATCGACCTCGGCATCGCCGCGATCACCCGTGAAAGCGGCGAGCGCGAGGAGCACGTCTTTCTCGTGGTGGCCGGCCTTGGCATCGACGCCAAGATGATCGCCAACACGCGCTCCGACCTCAAGAAGGCGATCGGCTGGCTCGCCTACATCGACGGCATCGGCCGCTCCATTCCCACGCTCGAGCCGGTACGACTCACGTACAGCCGCGACAAGGCACCGAAGCGCACCCTCGACGTGCACACCATCATGATCGGCAACTGCGGCAGCCTGCCCGGCGGCCTGTTGCTGATTCCCGATGCGAAACCCGATGACGGCCGCCTCGACATCGTGGCCTTCCGCCCCCGGGGCGCATTCGGCTGGCTGCGCATCTGGAACAAGATCGCGTGGGAGAACGGCGTGCTGCGCAAGAGTGCGGTTGGCCGCAAGATCATCGACCTCTCGAAAGACGTCAAGGACGTCACCTACTGGACCGGCAAAGACCTCGTCATCGACGTCGTGAAACCGCAGGAGTTTCAGCTCGACGGCGACGAGTTCGGCGCGGCAACCCACGTGCACACCTGGGTAGACCCGGGCGCCCTCACCGTCAGGGTTGCAAAAGAGAGCTGAGCCAGGCTCGCGCCTCGACGAAGGCGTTGTTGTCGTACTGCTCAATCACGACGGTCTGCTCGCGGTCGGCCCGCGGGTAGCTGCCGAGAAAGATCACGTTCGGGCTGAAACGCTTGAGGCCGAGCAGCGCGTCAGCCACCCGCTCGTCGCGCACGTGGCCATCGAGGTCGATGATGAAGCGGTTGCGGCCGAGGGCATCGCCGATGGGGCGCGACTCGAGCTGGCTCATGTTCACACCGCGGGTGCTGAACTGCTCGAGCATCTCGACGAGGCGACCGGCCCGGTTATCGGGCAGCTCGGCGATGATGCTGGTCTTGTCTGCACCGGTCGGCTCCGGAAGCTCCGTCGTGCGGCTGACGAGCACGAAGCGGGTGACGGCGTTCGGGTTGTCACCGATGTTCTCCGCCAGCACGACCACGTCGTGGTGGGCGGTGATTCCGGGTGGGGCGACGGCGGCATCCGCGAAGTCGTTCTCGAACAGTGAGGCGGCCGCGGCGACGTTCGAGGTCGCGGGCAGGTGGCCGTGGCTCGGCAGGTTCGCGTCAAGCCAGAGGTGGGTCTGACCGTAGGCGACCGGGTGGGCGTTGATGACCTTCACATCCGCCAGCGTGGTTCCCGGGCGCGCGACGAGCACGAAGTTCACCGGAACGAGGTACTCGCCGACGATGCGGAGGTTCGGGATCACCGCGAGGGCGTCCTGCGACGCGCTTACTCCGCCCTCGATGCTGTTCTCGATCGCGATCATGGCGGCGGTGCTGCGGCCGGTGACAACGTCATCCAGCGCCTCTCCGACGTTGTTGACAGAACGCCACTGCGCGCCCTGCGCCTCTGGCACCTGCTTCAGGGCTGACTCGGTGAACGTACCGGCCGGTCCGAGATAGCTGTAGGTCAAGGGCATGGCCTCCACTGTATGGCAGTGAAAGACTGGGTGGATGAACCGCGCTGCAACCCCCGCCCAGCCTGACGACCTCGTCGACGTGCCCGCTCTCATCGCGGCGTACTACGAGCTCGTGCCTGACGTCACGCTCGCCGAGCAGAAGGTGGTGTTCGGCACCAGCGGCCACCGCGGCTCCTCGCTCGACGCCGCCTTCAACGAGACGCACATCGCCGCGATCACTCAGGCCATCTGCGAGTACCGCGCGGCGCAGGGCGTGACCGGTCCGCTGTTCATCGGCCGCGACACCCATGCCCTCAGCCGCCCGGCCGAGACGACGGCGCTCGCCGTGCTCGTTGCCAACGGGGTGCGGGTGCTCGTCGACGAGTTCGACGACTTCGTGCCGACGCCCGCGCTCAGCCACGCGATCATCGCCTACAACGCTGCGGGCCACGACGACCAGGCCGACGGCATCGTGATCACCCCGTCGCACAACCCGCCGCGCGACGGCGGCTTCAAGTACAACCCGCCCCACGGCGGACCGGCCGACAGCGACGCCACCGGCTGGATCGCCAACCGGGCCAACGAGATCATCCTCAACAACGAGGCTGTGCCCAACGCCGAGCCCAGTGCCGTGGAGACCTACGACTACCGCGGCGCCTACGTGAACGATCTCGAGAGCATCATCAACTTCGACGCCATTCGCGCGGCCGGCCTGCACATCGCGGCCGACCCGCTCGGCGGAGCGAGCGTGCACTACTGGCAGCTCATCGCAGAGCGCTACGAGCTCGACCTCACCGTCGTCAACCCGCTCGTCGACCCGACCTGGGCCTTCATGACTCTGGACTGGGACGGCAAGATCCGCATGGATCCGTCGTCGCCGAGCGCCATGGCCTCTGTTCTGCGCCACCAGCACGACTTCGACATCGTCACCGGCAACGACGCCGACGCCGACCGCCACGGCATCGTCACCCCCGACGGCGGACTGATGAACCCCAACCACTTTCTCGCGGTCGCTATCCAGTACCTCTACACGCACCGTCCCGGCTGGCGTGAGGATGCCGCGATCGGCAAGACCCTCGTGTCGAGCTCGATGATCGACCGGGTCGCCGAGTCGCTCGGCCGCCGCCTGTGGGAGGTTCCGGTCGGCTTCAAGTGGTTCGTCCCCGGCCTCATCGACGGGTCCGTCGCATTCGGCGGCGAGGAGAGCGCCGGTGCAAGCTTTCTCAAGAAGGATGGCACCGTCTGGACGACCGACAAAGACGGCATCATCCTCGCGCTGCTGGCCAGCGAGATCCGCGCGGTCACCGGCAAGAGCCCGTCACAGCTCTACGCAGAGCTCGTCGACCAGTTCGGCGACCCCGCATACGAACGAGTGGATGCCGTTGCCACCAAAGCCCAGAAGGCCCAGCTTGCAAAGCTCGACGGGGCTGCAATCACGGCGCACGAACTCGCCGGTGACCCAATCATCGCGCGCCTCAGCGAGGCGCCGGGCAATGGCGCTGCCGTCGGAGGAGTGAAGGTCGTCACCGCCCGCGCGTGGTTCGCGGCTCGCCCCAGCGGCACCGAGGACGTCTACAAGATCTACGCGGAGTCGTTTGCGGGTGCAGAGCACCTCAAGGCCGTGCAGGCCGAGGCGAAGCTCATCGTCGATGCGGCGCTGAGCTAACCCGCATACGTCGGCGCCGCCGGCAGCCCGAAGAACTCCTCGAGCGTGGTGGCGCCAGTGTCGTGGTACTCCGTTGCCAACTCGAGGCCGACGTAGCGGTAGTGCCACGGCTCGAACTCGTAGCCCGTGATGGCCGTGTAGCCGTTGGGGTATCGAAGAATGAAGCCGTAACTCCACGCATTCGCCGCGAGCCACTGGCCCTGCGGGGTATCGGCGAAGCACTGGTCGAGGCTGCACTTGGCAGGCAGCGCGCTGATGTCGATGGCCAAGCCGGTCTGGTGCTCGCTGTGGCCCGGGCGGGCCGAGGTGAGATCCGCCCCTTCCTGGCCGAGCTGGCTCACCCAGTTGTTGTAGGTCGAGACCTGCGCTGAGTAGCTGCGATACGCACTCTGCGCCTGCATCTGCAGACCGGTGGCGGCGGCGAAGTCGGCGAACATCTGCACGACAGCGGCCGACGCATCGGCGCGCAGCTTGGGCGCGTAGACGTAAGAGACGGGCACGTCAACGAGGTCGGGGGCAACGTAGTCAGCCGGGTTGAGCGGGCGCAGCTTGTTGACCACAACCCAGTAGCTCGTCGGGTCGTCGATCGACTGTGCCGCCTTATCGAAGGTCGGCGTCGGCGTGGGAGTGGGGGTCGGCTCCGCCGCGGCAGCGCTGGTCTCGGTGACCGGCGCGGGGAAGGGGTCGCGCTCGGGGGCACAGCTGGCGACGGAGGCAGCGACCAGCAGGCCGACGGTGGCTACGAGGAGCGCTCTGACCGGTTTTTGCACTCGTCGAGTGTATCCACGGGCACTTGCGGCGGACTTGCTCAGGGTGTAACTTTGCAGTCAACGCAATATTTATCGGCCGTTGACGGACCGCGTTCGTCAGCGGCCTTATCCATTCCAGAGGATTCCATGTCATCCGTTTCATCCCGGGGCAAGCAGACCGCCCAGGCCATCAAAGATGCTGGCGGCGTCATGACGCACCGCCAGATCCTGTTCATCATCTTCGGCCTCATGGCCGGAATGTTTCTCTCTGCCCTCGACCAGACGATCGTCGGAACGTCGATGCGCACCATCGCCGACGACCTCAAGGGCCTCGACGCCCAAGCCTGGGTGACGACCGCCTACCTCATCACCTCGACCATCGCGACTCCGATCTACGGCAAGCTCAGCGACATCTTCGGGCGTCGGCCGCTGTTCATAATCGCGATCGTCATCTTCTTGCTTGGCTCCATTACCGCCGGATTCGCGACCTCGATGTACCAGCTCGCCGGCTTCCGTGCGCTGCAGGGACTCGGTGCCGGTGGCCTCATGGCGCTGCCGCTCGCGATCATGGGCGACATTCTCGCTCCGCGTGAGCGCGCCAAGTACCAGGGCTACTTTCTCGCGGTGTTCGGCATCTCGAGCGTGGCCGGCCCTCTGATCGGTGGCCTGCTCTCTGGCACGGACTTCATCCTCGGCGTGACCGGATGGCGCTGGGTCTTCCTGATCAACATCCCCATCGGTGCCATCGCCCTCGCGATCGTGCTGCGGTTCCTGCACATTCCGCACACCCGCCACTCGGTGCGCATCGACTGGTGGGGAGCAGCGACCGTCGTTCTTGCCCTCGTGCCGCTGCTGCTCGTTGCAGAGCAGGGCCGCGAGTGGGGCTGGGGCTCCGCGGGCGCTATCGCCTGCTACGTCATCGGCGGGCTCGGCATCGTGGCGTTCATCATCAGCGAGAAGCTCATGGGTGACGACGCGCTCATTCCGCTCAAGCTGTTCAAGAACGCCACCTTCCGCATGGCGACGATTCTCGGCGTACTCGTGGGCTTCGGCATGTTCGGCGCCATGATGACGCTTCCGCTGTACCTGCAGCTGGTGAACGGCGCGACGCCGACCGAGAGCGGCTTCCTGATGCTGCCGATGATCCTCGGCCTGATGATCGCGTCCATCGTCAGTGGCCAGATCATTGCCCGCACGGGCGTATACAAGTGGTTCCCGCGCGTGGGCACCGCGCTTATGGCAATCGGATTCTTCTGGTTCACCTTCGCGACCGCCGACAAGCCGGTCTGGTACATGATGATCGGCATGTTCTTCGTCGGGCTCGGCCTTGGCCAGCTCATGCAGACCCTGACGATCGCCAGCCAGAACTCGGTCGGACCGCGCGACATCGGTGTGGCGACCAGCTCGTCGACCTTCTTCCGCCAGATCGGTGGAACCCTGGGTGTCGCGATCCTGTTCTCGGTGCTCTACACGCGCATTCCGCTCGCGATTGCGGCTGCCTTTGAAGACAAGACGAACCTGGCGAACATTGGCGCGGCGGCATCCGACCCTGATGTCGTCTCAGACCCGGCGAACAAGGGAATCCTCGAACTGCTGCAGAGTGCTCAGGGTGGGGATACCTCGGCGGTGAGCGACTCGCTTAACGGCGACAGCTCTTTTCTCAACGGGGCGGATCCACGCCTGTCGGCGCCGTTCCTGCAGGGCTTCAACGACTCTGCTGTTTCGATCTTCTGGGTCGCCCTCGGGGTCGTGCTCATCGCCTTCGTGCTCAGCTGGTTCCTCAAGACGAGCCCGCTGCGGGCCAAGTCGGCGCTGCAAGAGAACGCCGACAACGAGGCTGCCGTGCAGGCGCAGGCCGCGGCCGACGCCGCTGGCGCGCTCGTTGAACCCGGTGGCGCTGCGGCAGAAACGCCGAGCACCACTGCGCCAGCGAAAAAATCCTGACCCAATTTGGTAACGGTTTGCCGCCCCGTCTTCCCCGGTTTTACTGGGGTCGGCGGGGCGTTTGCCATGTCAGGAGGGGCAATCACCGTGAGAGCGCTCCCACAGCAGCTTGACAAGGATTCTTCGGCGTATCTATTCTGAACCCGATTACGTGAGAGCGCTCTCACGCTTTTGTGGGAGCGCCCTGATTGAATCTCCCTTATCCACGCACACAAAGGAGTGACCGTGAGAAATTCACGACGCACAACCGCTGTCGCCGTTGCCGGCGCAGCAGTATTCGCACTCGTTGCAACCGGATGCCAGTCAACTGACGCAGGCACCGGTAGCGACAACTGGGAAGACGAAGAGATTACCCTCACCCTCGCCACGTTCAACAACTTCGGATACTCCGATGAGCTGCTCGATGGCTTCACCAAGCTGCACCCGAACGTGACGATCGAGCACACGATCGCCGCAACGTCGAACGACGCGCGCACCAACTACTTCACCAAGCTCGGCGCCGGCTCCGGCCTCGCCGACGTTGAGGCTGTTGAGATCGACTGGTTCGCCGAGCTGCTCCAGTACTCCGACAAGCTGACCGACCTCACGTCGGACAGCGTTGACGGTCGCTGGGTCGACTGGAAGACCGCTGCAGCAACCGACGCTGACGGCCGCCTCATCGCTTACGGCACGGACATCGGCCCGGAGGCAATCTGCTACCGCTCCGACCTGTTCGCTGCTGCGGGCCTGGTGAGCGACCGCGAAGAGGTTGCCGCTCTGCTCGAGGGTGACTGGGCTCACTACTTCGAGATCGGCGAGCAGTTCGTCGCCAACAGCGACGCTGCCTGGTTCGACTCCGCCGGAGCCACCTACCAGGGCCAGATCAACCAGGTTGAGTTCGCCTACGAGGAAGAGGACGGCACCGTCATCGCGACGGACAACGCCGAGGTCAAGGACATCTACGACTCGACCCTCGCCGCAAGCGCCGACCTGTCGGCTCACCTCGGCCAGTGGAGCGACGACTGGAACGCTGGCCTCGCCAACGGCTCCTTCGCCACGATGCTCTGCCCCGGCTGGATGCTCGGTGTCATCTCGGGTAACGCTCCTGACGTAACCACCTGGGACGTCGCCAACGTCTTCCCCGGCGGCGGCGGAAACTGGGGCGGTTCGTACCTGACCGTTCCTGCACAGGGTGCTCACACCGAGGCTGCCAAGGCTCTCGCTGACTACCTGACCGCTCCCGAGCAGCAGATCACCGCGTTCGTCGAGGCCGGAACCTTCCCGAGCCAGGTTGCCGCATACGGCACCCCGGAGCTGGAGGCCTTCACCAACCCGTACTTCAACAACGCCCCCGTCGGCACGATCTTCACGGATCGCTCCAACGCGGTTAGCGTCGCTCCCTTCAAGGCAGCGAAGTACTTCCCGATCAACGACGCCATGATGAACGCGCTTAGCCGCGTTGACGTGGACCAGACCGATGACGCTGCCTCCTCGTGGGACAAGTTCGTCGCTGACGTCGAGGCTCTCGGCTAACTAGCACCACCCGTTGAAAGGCCGGGTCGCGCGGCTTCATACCCCGCGGCCCGGCCTTTTCAATGCCCTATCGCACGACCGTCCACCCCCGCACCTCCCGAGGATCCTCATGACAACCCAGTCCGTCGCCGATGAGCGATCGGTTCGCCTAGTCGCATTCCGGCAAACGATCAGTCGCTGGGATGTCAAGGTCTCCCCATACCTCTATATCTCGCCCTTCTTCATCCTCTTCGCCATCACCGGCCTCTTTCCCCTCCTGTACACGGGCTATGTTTCCCTGCACGAGTGGAGCCTCATCGGTGGCGAGGGCGACTACGTCGGCTTCGACAACTTCGCGTTCGTGCTCGGCCAGGAGAAGTTCTGGGTCTCGCTGCGCAACACGTTCAGCATCTTCCTGTTCTCATCGGTGCCCCAGGTGCTTCTCGCGCTCGTCATCGCCGCGGTGCTCGACACCAACATCAAGGCGAAGACCTTCTGGCGCATGGGCGTTCTGCTGCCCTACATCGTCACCCCCGTCGCCATCGCGATCATCTTCGGCGTCATGTTTGCCGACAAGTACGGCATCATCAACACCTTCCTCGGAGGGCTCGGCATTGATCCGATCGGATGGCACTCCGACGTGATCCCGAGCCACATCGCGATCGCCACCATGGTGAACTTCCGCTGGACCGGCTACCAGGCCCTCATCTTCCTCGCGGCAATGCAGGCGATCCCCCGCGACTACTACGAGGCGGCCATGATCGACGGCGCGAGCCGCGTTCGTCGCTTCTTCTCGATCACGATCCCGCAGCTGCGCCCGACGATCATCTTCGTCGTGGTCACGTCGACCATCGGTGGACTGCAGATCTTCGACGAGCCCCGCCTGTACGACCAGTTCGGCCGCGGCGGTGCTGACGGACAGTGGCGCACCCTGACGATGTACATCTACAACCTCGGCTGGGTCGAGAGCAACTTCGGGCGCGCATCTGCGGTCGCCTGGCTGCTCTTCATCATCATCATCATCTTTGGAGCATTGAACCTGTTCATCTCGCGACAGATCTCCAATGGCGGAAGCAAGGTAAAGAAGTGAGCACCCTCACGAAGGAAGCGGCGGCAGAGTCCATCGCCAAGAACCGCGCACCGAAGTCGAAGACTCGCGGCGCCCTGATTAACAAGCCGGGCTGGCTCGGCTACTCGTTCCTCGGGCTTGTCATGGTCGCCGCGATCTACCCGATCTACTGGGCGTTCATGATCGGCTCTGGGGACCAGACGACGATCACCAAGCGCGAGGTCATTGCGCTGCCCGGCCCGAACTTCCTCGACAACGCCCTGCAGGTGATCTCGAACCCGACGGTCAACTTCTGGGTGGCCATTGGCAACAGCATCATCGTCTCGACGATCGTGTCCATCAGCGTCGTGTTCTTCTCGACCCTTGCTGGCTACGCCTTCTCGAAGCTGCGCTTCAAGGGCCGAGGCGGACTGCTCTACTTCGTCATCGCCACCCTCGCGGTGCCGACCCAGCTCGCCGTTGTGCCGCTGTTCATCGTCATGGTGAACCTCAAGCTCGCGGGCACGCTGCCGGCCGTCATCCTGCCCGCCCTTGTCTCGGCATTCGGTGTGTTCTGGATGACGCAGTACCTCGAGCAGGCGCTGCCCTACGAGCTCATCGAGGCGGCCCGCGTCGACGGCGCGAGCATGTTCCGCACGTTCTGGAGCATCGCGCTGCCCTCGGCTCGACCGGCGGCCGCGATGCTGGCGCTGTTCATCTTCATCCAGACCTGGACGAACTTCTTCTGGCCCTTCATCGTTCTCGACAAGGACAGCCAGACCCTGCCCGTGGCACTCTCCGTGCTCTCGAACAACTACTTCGACGACTACTCGCTCATTCTCGCGGGTGCTGTCGTCTCGATCCTTCCGCTGTTCGTGCTGTTCCTCGTGACCGGCCGCCAGCTCGTGAAGGGAATCATGGAAGGAGCAGTGAAGGGATGACCCAGCTGTTCAACGTCGGCCAGACCTCTGCTGCCGACAGCGCCCCCCGTTCGTTCCCGAAGGACTTTCTCTTCGGTGTCGCCACTGCGGCGTACCAGATCGAGGGCGCTGCCCACGAGGACGGCCGCAAAGACTCCATCTGGGACGCGTTCGCGCGCGTGCCTGGTGCCGTCGTGGATGCCCACAACGGTGACGTCGCCTGCGATCACTACCACCGCTACGCAGACGACGTCGAGCTCATCGCCAGCCTCGGCCTGCAGACGTACCGCTTCTCGACCTCGTGGTCACGCGTGCGGCCCGACGGCGGCCCGGTCAACCAGAAGGGCCTCGACTTCTACTCGCGGCTCGTTGACTCGCTGCTCGAGAAGAACATCAAGCCGTGGCTGACGCTCTACCACTGGGACCTCCCGCAGGCCCTCGAGGAGAAGGGCGGATGGGTCAACCGCGACACGTCTTACCTCTTCGCCGAGTACGCCCTCGACATGCACGCCGCGCTCGGCGACCGCGTCGACGCCTGGACCACGCTCAATGAGCCGTGGTGCTCGTCGTTCCTCAGCTACATCGGTGGCGAGCACGCCCCCGGAATCCAGGACCCTGAGAAGGGACTCGCTGCCGGTCACCACCTGCTGCTCGCCCACGGTCTCGCCATTCAGGAGCTGCGCAAGGCCGACGCCGGCCTGCAGCTGGGCATCACGCTCAACCTCACGGTGCCCGACCCGGTCGACCCGACGAACCCGGCGGATGTCGACGCGGCCCGCAAGGTCGACGGCCAGTTCAACCGCTTCTTCCTCGACCCGATCTTCCGTGGCTCGTACCCGGACGACCTGCGGGCCGACCTTGCGCACCTCAACTGGGAGCACAACATCCACGAGGGCGACCTCGAGATCATCTCGACGCCGATCGACGCACTGGGCGTGAACTATTACCACGGTGAGGCACTCAGTGCGACGCCGCCGGCCACTGCCGAGATGTCGACGATGGCGCCGTCGGAGCGCCCGAAGCGCTCGCCCTTCCCCGCCACCGAGGGTGTCTTCTGGCACAAGCGCGACCTGCCCGTCACCGCGATGGACTGGGAGGTGCAGCCCGAGGGCCTCACCCGCCTGCTGCGTCGCGTCAAGGACGAGTACACCGGCACAGCCGTCAAGCTCTACGTGACCGAGAACGGTGCCGCCTACAACGACACCGTCGAAGCCGACGGCTCGATCAACGATGTCGACCGCGCGGAGTTCCTTACCCTGCACCTCGATGCGATTCTCGACGCGATCGAGGACGGCGTGGATGTCTACGGCTACTTCTACTGGTCGCTCATGGACAACTACGAGTGGGCCTGGGGCTACCACAAGCGTTTCGGCATCGTTCGCGTTGACTACGACACTCTGGAGCGCACCCCCAAGCTGAGCGCGCTCGAGTACAAGCGCATCATCGCTGACCGGGCTTTGTAAACTTCTACAATCCCCGGCTGAAAGGCACCCATGACCACCGAGCAGCATTCCCGGCGACTTCCGCCGACGCTGGAGGAGGTCGCGGCCACCGCGGGTGTCTCGCGGTCGACGGTGTCGCGTGTCGTGAACGGCTCGACCCAGGTCAGCCCGGAGGTGCTCGCCGCGGTTACCGCCGCGATCGAGGAGCTCAACTACGTGCCCAACCGGGCGGCGCGCTCGCTCGCCAACCGGCAGACAATGGCGATCGCCCTTGTCGTGCCAGAGGAGACGACGCGCTTCTTCGGCGATCCGTACTTCGCTGCGGTCGTGCACGGCATCGCGCACGCCATTGAGTCGTCGGACTACGTGCTCAACCTGCAGCTCGCCAGCCCCTTCGCGCCCTCCGCGAAGATGACGAAGTACCTGCTCGGCGGCAACGTCGACGGGGCGATCGTCATCTCACACCACTCCGGTGACCACTTTCTCGCAACCCTCGGCGACACCCTCCCGGTGGTCTTCGGTGGTCGCCCGATGCTGCCCGCCGAAACCAACAGCTACTTCGTCGACGTCGATAACGCCGCCGCCGCCGAACTCGGAACCAAGCACCTCGTTGAGACCGGTCGCAAGCGCATTGCGATCATCGCCGGCCCGGCCGACATGCCCGCTGGCATCGACCGCACCGAGGGCTGGAGCCGCGCGCTCACTGCCGCGGGGCTGCAGCAGGACCTCATCGTGCACGGCGACTTCTCTATGGTCAGCGGGGCGCGGTCCATGCGCGAGCTGCTCGACCGCGAGCCCGAGCTCGACGGCGTCTTCGTCGCGAGCGACCTCATGGCCACCGGTGCAGTGAGCGTGCTACGCGAGCGCGGCCGGCGGATTCCAGAGGATGTCGCTGTCGTCGGCTTCGATGACAGTCCGGCGGCGATCGGCGGCGACATCCAGCTGACGACCGTTCACCAGCCATCGATGGAGATGGGCGAGAAGATGGCGCACATGCTCATCTCGATGCTGCGCGGCGAGCAGACCGAGCGCGAGTGCATCATGGAGACGCGCCTCGTCATTCGCCAGAGCGCTTAGTTCTTTCGATCCTCCTCGAGGTCGATGCGTATCGTGCCGTTGAAGATGCCCTTGTCGCCATCCCCGGCGAGCGGAGCCGGAGCCGGCAGAATCGTCTGACGGTCGAGCTCGATCTGAGCCTCGTGCCGCTGCGGGTTGAACACCTCGTCACCGATGCCCATCGCGCCGCCGGAGGTTCCGCCCGAGCGGCTCTTGTTCGAGAAATCGACGAGGCCGAGACGGGTGGCGATGAAGATAGCGACCACGACGACCGCGATTATTGCCAGAGCCCACCACTGCATCGCTACAGCCTACGTTCCCGCTGCGGAACCACCACGGGACTCCCCGAGGCGAGGCTCACATCGACGGGCAATCCGTACACGCGCGAGACCTGGTCGGCGGTGAGCACCTGCTCTGGCGGACCGGCGGCCACGAGGGTTCCCCCGGCGATGATCGCCACGCGGTCAGCGTAGGCCGCGGCGAGCGAGAGATCGTGCACAACGACGAGCACGGCAGTGCCTGCGGTGGCCAGCGTGCGCACGGCGCGCATGACGTCCTCCTGGTGCCGAAGGTCGAGCGAGGCGGTCGGCTCGTCGAGCATGACGATCGGGGTGCGCTGGGCGAGCACTCGCGCGAGACTCACCCGCGCCTTCTCGCCGCCGCTGAGCGACGTGAAGCGACGGGTGGCAAGCTGGTCGACGTCCATGGCGAGCATCGCCTCGGCGATGGCGGTCTCATCCTCGTCGAATCGGTCGGTACGGTTCCACGGGCTACGGCCCATCGAGACAACCTGGCCGACGGTGAACGGAAAGCTCAGCTGGTTGTCCTGCGTAAGCACAGCGCGCTCGCGGGCGAGCTCGAGGTGCCGGTAGCTGCCCAATGCACGGCCCGCGATCTCGATGGAGCCAGCGTCTGTCGCCACGTCGCCGCTGATCGCGGCCAGCAGCGTCGACTTGCCGGCGCCGTTCGGCCCGACGAGGGCCACGACCTCCCCCGGGCTGACCGTGAGATCGATACCGGTAAGGATGCGGTGGCCGTCGAGCGAGACGCCGACACCGGTCGCGACAACGCCGCTCATGCCCAGCCTCCGCTGCGCTTGCGCTGCCGGTAGAGCAGAAAGAAGAAGAACGGCCCGCCGATGAGGCTGGTGAGCATGCCGATCGGCAGGTCGGCGCCGGCCACGACCGTGCGAGCGAGCAGGTCGGCATAGACCAGTAGGGCTCCGCCGCCGATCGCGCTGGCGAGAATCAGCGGGCGGTGCGACGGGCCAATGGCCATGCGGATGATGTGCGGCACGACAAGGCCAACGAACGCGATGATGCCGCAGAACGCCACCGCGACTCCCGTCAGCAGCGCGACGAGCACGATCGCCCCGACGCGCAACGCCTCGACGTTGACCCCGAGGTGACGCGCGCTGCGCTCCCCGAGGGCGAGCAGGTTGAGGCGGCCGGAGATGAGCAGCGCGACGACGAGGCCGACCACACTGACGGCGACGACGATTCCGACCTCCTGCCAGCGGGATCCGTTCAGCGAGCCGAGCTGCCAGAACACGATCTGCTCGCGGCTGGCGGCGCTGCTCGCGAACAGCAGAAAGGCGAGCCCAGCTCCAGCGAAGGCGTTGATCGCGATGCCGGTGAGCAGCAGGGTCACAACCTCGGTGCGGCCGTTGGAGCGCGAGACCGCGTAGACCAGCAGGGTGGCGCCGAGACCGCCCGCGAAGGCGAGGGCTGCGGTCGCCCAGCTCGTGGTGAAGGCGGCGACACCGAGGCCGGCAAGCACGATACCGAGAGCGGCTCCGAGTGCTGCGCCCGACGAGACGCCGACGACCCCCGGTTCGGCAAGCGGATTGCCGAAGATTGCCTGCATCACGGCGCCGGCGACGGCGAGGGCGGCTCCGACGGCGAGACCCATGACGATGCGAGGGAAGCGCACCACCCACAGAGTGTTCTCGACGACGGAGTCGTCAGGCGCCCATCCATTCGGTATTCCGATCGCGCGCAGCAACGACCCGACCACCTGCGTTGGGTCGATGGCGAGCTGGCCGATCACCGACGACAGGATGACGCCAACAATCACCACGACGCCAAGAATGATGGAGAGCGTCAGCCCCCGCGCGAGTCGGCTCACGGAACCCGGTGCAACCACTCGGTCGTGCCGAACTTCTCGTCGACGAGCTTCTCTGCCGCTGCCAGCTCGGCCGGGGTGATCTCGCTCGGGGTGAGTCCGTAGAGGCGGGTGAAGGTCTCTTCCATGCGACCAATGATCTCCGCACGGCTGAGCCCGGTCTGGCTGCGCAGTGGGTCGACGCGCTTCGCCGCCGACTTCGTGCCCTTGTCACTCATCTTCTCTCGACCGATGCGCAGCACCTCGACCATCTTGTCGCCGTCCATGTCGTAGCTCATGGTGACGTGGTGCAGCACGGCGCCGTTGCCGAGGCGCTTCTGCGCGGCACCGCCGATCTTTCCGGTAGGGCTGGTGATGTCATTGAGCGGAACGTACGACGCCTCGATGCCGAGCGACTTGAGGGCGACGATGACCCACTCGTCGAGGAAGGCGTAGGAGTCGGCGAAGGTCATGCCGCTGACCAGTTCGGTCGGCACGTAGATCGAGTAGGTGATGACCGACCCGGCCTCCATGAACATGGCGCCGCCACCGCTGATGCGGCGCACGACGTCGAAGCCATATTTTGCGGCGTTCTCCGGGTCGACCTCGTTCTTCACCGACTGAAAACTGCCGATGACCACTGCCGGGCTGTTCCACTCCCAGATGCGCAGGGTCGGCTTGCGGGTGCCTTCGCCAACCGCCTCGGCGAGCACCTGGTCGAGGGCCATCTGCATGACCGGCGGGTAAGCCGTGCCGTGCACGAGCTGCCAGTCGTAATCCTTCCAGGTGGTCGCGTTGTGCAGGGCGCGGCGCACGGTGGTCGCCACCGCCTCTGGGCTGAAGCCGAGCAGGATGGCGTCCTTGGGCAGGGCTGCGGCGACGGCCTTGGCGATGGATGCGGCATCCGCCTCTGATGACAGCCCGTTCACCGCCGCGTTGATGGCTTCGAGCGCGCTGTCGGGCTCGAGAAAGAAGTCGCCGGCGAGCCGGAAGTTGGCGATCTTGCCGCCGATGACATCGAGATCGGCAACGACGAGCTTGCCCCCGGGAACCTTGAACTCATCATGCATTAGGTAAGCCTAACTCGTTAGCTGCAGGCGCTCCTCGAGCCAGAGCAGCAGGTCAGCGCGCACCTCGGCCTGGTTGGTCTCGTTGAACATCTCATGGCGTCCGCCGGAGTACACGACGACCTCGACATCCGACAGCTGGCCGCGCTGCACGTAGTCGTCGGCGAGCTTGCTGACGCTGGTCTCGCCGCCGAGCGGGTCTTCGCTGCCGATGATGATGAGCAGCGGCACGTCTTTCGCGAGCACCTTCGTGCGCCCGAAGAGCCGAAGCCCGTCGACGAGCCCGAACAGCTTGAGGGTGTCGGCATAGAAGGTGAGCTTGTCGTCGAGGAAGGCCTGCGATACGGCCGGGTCGCGGCTCAGCCACTCATAGCCGGTCGTGCCGAGGTGCTTGTGATTGGCGTTCAGTTGTCCGGCGTTCATCTGCCCTGGCACACGCTGCGCGGTGCCACTGAGCACGATCGCGTCGAAGTCGGCGGCGTGGTCGTTGAAGAGCTTCTGGCCGAGCAGCGAGCCCCACGAGTGGCCGAAGTACGCGAGGGGGATGCCCGGATTCTCCGCCCGAATGATGCCGGTGAACTGGTGCAGGTCGGCAACCTCGGCGCGGATTCCGCCCGGCCCAGGCTTGCCCAGCTTCGTCAGGTCGCCGCCCCACTGCTCGAGGCCGGTCTCACCATGCCCGCGGTGGTCGTTCGCGTAGACGCTGATGCCCTTGGCGACGAGAAACTGCGCGAGGGCCTCATAGCGAGAGGCGTACTCGCCGAGTCCGTGGGCGAGCTGCAACACCGCGCGCGGCTTCTTCGCCTTCCACACGTAGTAGTGGATAGTGACACCCTCGGCGTCGACGAAGGTCTCGTGCTTCTTGGTAACGGCTGCTGGCATCGTCGCCTCCCTGTTCTGCCCCATCGTATTGCGCGCGCTGGACCCGCGCGGCGCTTTCGGCGCTATGCGCCGGCGCGGGACCCAGCACAGCGCCGAAACCACCGCGCGAGCTCGTTGTGACGGGCAACGACGGCCGCGTCCCACCTGGGACCGAGCGGAGGCTAAGCCTCGCGCGTGATCTCGACCGTCACGAAGAGCTCGGAGCCGTAGGGCCCCGCGTAGACCCCGCGCAGCGGCGGCACGTCGTTGTAGTCGCGGCCGCGGCCGACGGTGACGTGGCGGTCGCCGATGTCGATCTGGTTGGTGGGGTCGAATCCGCGCCACTCACCGCAGTACCACTCGACCCAGGCGTGCGACTCGCCCGCGATGGTCTCACCGATTGCGGCGTCGGGCTTGGGGTGCAGGTAGCCGCTGACATAGCGGGCCGGGATGCCAACGGAGCGCAGGGCACCGAGGGCGAGGTGCGTGATGTCTTGGCAGACGCCCTTGCGCACGGCCCAGGCCTCCTGCGCGGTCGAGTGCACGCCGGTCACGCCGTGCATGTATTCCATCGCGGCGCCGATCGCCGTCGAGATCGCGAGGGCGGCGTCGCAGGGGTTGCGGTGCGCGTCGGCGATCTCGCGGGCGATCGCCACGACATCCTCTGGCGGTGCCGTGCGGCGAGTCTGCTTCGTGTGCTCGATATTCTCGGTCGACTTCTCGACCTCGACGGCGAGGTTCTCCCAGGTGGCGTCGTGCGCGTCGTGGGCGCGCGGGCGCACCTCGACGAGGCTGGTGGCGGTGAGCGAGAGCTCTTTGTGGGGGGTGAGGATCTCGAAGGACGAGACGCGGGATCCCCAGTAGTCGACATAGCTGTGGTGGCTCGAGATCGGCAGGATCTCGAGGTTGCTGTAGAGCACCAGCTGGCCGTCGGCACTCGTCGGCAGCATCCGTGCCTCGTTGTAGCTGGCGGTGACGTCGCCGCCATAGTGGAAGCCCGTCATGTGCTTGATTCTCAGGCGGTTCATCCGGTCTCCCCCACCCAGCTCGGCGCGGCGTTGGTCGGAAAGTAGCGCTGGCGAATCGCCTCGGAGGCGGCGCTCGTGGCGAGCTGCACGTTGTCCATGTGCCGCGGCAGGTCTTCGAGAATCTCGGCGATCGGGCGGTACTCGAGCTCGCTACGGATCTGGCCGAGCAGGCGCTGGGCCTGGTCGCTGACGCCGCTGCGCTCGGAGCGCGGCTCGATGTCGCGCATGCACTGCTCAGCGCGGGTCACAGAGAAGAGGATGCTGCGCGGAAACAACCGGTCGAGCAGAAGGAACTCGGCGGCGTTGCGGGCACTCGGCACACCGCGGTAGGTGCGCAGGTAGGCCTCGTAGGCGCCGCAGGAGCGCAGGATGGTCGTCCAGCTCGGGCCGGATGCCTCGGTGAGACTGCGGGTGGCCAGCAGTCGCGCCGTCATGTCCGCGCGCTCGATCGAGCGGCCGAGCGTGAAGAACTGCCACGCCTCATCGCGGCTGGTCGCCGACTCGATGATGCCAACGGCGAGGGCGCTGCGCTCGCGCACCCAGCCGAAGAACTCGTGCACCTTGTCGCTCGACACCTTGCGGGGCATGCGGGCGCGGGTGGTGTTGAGGCACTCCCACAGCTCGGTCGAGACGATCTCGCGAGCGCGGCGGGCGTTCTCGCGGGCAGCGCCGAGCGAGTAGGCGATCGACGCTGGCTCGGAGCGGTCAACGGCGAGGATGTTGAGAACGTCGTTGCGCGTGAGGGAGACGTCGTCGGGCGCCTCGCTTCCCATCACGCTGAGCAGGGCGCGGCAAGCGATGTCCTCCTCGATCCACGGGTCCTCCAGCAGCAGCTGAAGGTGCACGTCGAGGATGCGGGCGGTGCCATCCGACCGCTCGATGTAGCGGCCGATCCAGAAGAGGGATTCAGCGATCCTAGAGAGCATCAGGAACCTCGATCGACTTAGTCTGCTGCTGCTGCTCCTGCTGGCCGTGGCCGAGCGGGCGGTCAAGCGGTCCGTGGTCCTGGGAGTGGTCCTTGAGCATGTCGTCCGTGATGAGCGGAATAGCCTCGGTGCGCGCGGCCTGGTCGGCCACGAGACCCTGGATGCTGTGGCGGGTCACCTGCAGGGGATCGAGGCCGACGACCCAGGTGTCCTTCGATCCACCGCCCTGCGAGCTGTTGACGACGAGTTCGCCCTCGGGCAGCGCCACGCGGGTGAGGCCGCCGGGCAGCACCCAGATGTCTTTGCCGTCGTTGACGGCGAAGGGGCGCAGGTCGGCGTGCCGCGGTCGCATGCCGGCCTCGACCAGCGTGGGGATCGTCGAGAGTTGCACCACGGGCTGCGCGATCCAGCCGCGGGGGTCGGCGATGAGGCGGGTGCGCAGGTCATCCAACTCTTTGGCGGATGCCGCCGGGCCAACCACGAGCCCCTTGCCACCGGAGCCGTCGACCGGCTTCACGACCAGCTCATCGAGGCGGTCGAGCACCTCCTCGAGCGCTCCCGGGTCTTCGAGGCGCCAGGTGTCGACGTTCTTGAGGATGGGCTCTTCGCCGAGGTAGTAGCGCGTGAGCTCCGGAAGGTAGGTGTAAACGAGCTTGTCGTCGGCGACGCCGTTGCCGACCGCGTTGGCGATGGTGACGTTGCCGAGGCGGGCCGCGAGCAGCAGACCGGGCGAGCCGAGCATGGAGTCTGCCCGAAACTGCAGTGGGTCGAGAAACTCGTCGTCAACGCGACGGTAGATGACGTCGACGCGGGTCGGGCCGGCGGTGGTGCGCATCCACACCTTGCCGCCGGAGCAGAACAGGTCACGACCCTCGACGAGCTCAACGCCCATGAGACGGGCGAGCAGGGTGTGCTCGAAGTAGGCGGAGTTGTAGACGCCCGGGGTCAGCACGACGACGTTCGGGTCGTCGACGCCCTCGGGGGCGCTGGCGCGCAGAGCCTGCAGCAGCTTGTGCGGGTAGTCGCCAACCGGGCGCACGCGCATAGAGACGAAGAGCTCTGGCAGGGTCTGGGCCATGACCCTGCGGTTGGAGATGACGTAGCTGACGCCGGAAGGCACGCGCACGTTGTCTTCGAGCACCCGCCATCCGCCCTTTTCGTCGCGGATGAGGTCGATGCCGCTGACCTGAATGCGCACCCCGTTGGCAGGCTCGATTCCGGCCGCCTCCCGGTGGAAGTGGCTGGATGACGTGATGAGGCGCGCAGGAATCACACCGTCGCGCACCGCATTCTGCTTGCCGTACACATCGGCGAGGAATGCCTCGAGTGCGCGCACCCGCTGCTTGATGCCGGCCTCGACTTCGATCCACTCGGCCTGCTCGATGACCCGGGGCACGGCGTCGAGCGGAAAGGGCCGCTCTTCTCCGGCGAAATCGAAAGTGACGCCCTGGGCGAGGTACGAGCTCGCCAGCGCATCGGTGCGACCGCGCAGCTCTTCTTGCGTCATGTTGCTCAACGCCGCGTGAATGTCTTTGTATGCGGTGCGTGCGGTGCCGGGCTTCGAGAACATCTCGTCGAAGGCGGGCACGGTCTTGGGGCGCAGCGCTGTCGCGCTATAGCCGTCGAACAGGTCGCCCATTGCCCCAGCCTATTCGTCTGATGTTGCGGCGTTGTTTCCGGCGCTAGGCGATCCGCCCGTCGACCCGGCGCGGGATGCCGAGCGGGTTCGCCTGCTTGAGCGCGTCGGGCAGCAGGCGATCGGGCGCGTCCTGATAGGCGATGGGTCGAAGAAATCGGCGCACCGCGGTGACGCCGACGGAGGTGTGCTGTGAGGTCGTCGACGGCCACGGTCCACCGTGATGCTGCGCCCAAGCGACCGCGACGCCCGTAGGCCAGCCGGCGAAAAGCACTCGGCCGGCGATGGACTCGAGCAGGGGCAACAGGTCGTCGACGGACTCGTCGCCCGCGTGCAGGGTCGCGGTGAGGCTGCCCTCGAGCTGGTGCAGGGTCTCGACGAGCTCGACCCGGTTCGCGTATCGCACCAACAGTGTCAGCGGGCCGAAGACCTCGGTGAGCATGTCGTGGCTGAGGCTGTCGGTCGCGGCCACAACGGCCGGTCCGTCGACGAGGGTCTCGACCCCCGGCAGGTCGAGCAGGCGCTCGCGGCCCCGCTCGAAGCCGCTCGCGATCGCGTCGTTGAGCAGCAGGGGGCGCGCGGGCGGGAGCTGCTCTTCGAGGGAGCGCTCGAGCACTGAGTCGCGCGGCACGAAAACGATGCCGGGCTTCGTGCAGAACTGGCCGGCGCCGAGGGTGAAGCTGGCAGCGAGGCCGGCGGCGAGGGTTGCGCCGTTCTCTCGGTCGGCATCCTCGGTGACGACGACCGGATTGATGCTGCCCAGCTCGCCGAAGAACGGAATCGGGTCAGGCCGTGCGGCGGCTAGGTCGAACAGCGCGCGACCGCCCGCGACCGATCCGGTGAAGGCTGCCGCCGCGATGACCGAATGCTGCACAAGGGCGACCCCTTCGTCATAGCCCTCGACGAGGGCGAAGGTGCCGGCGGGAGCCCCCGCGCTCTCCAGAGCGCCCGACACGATCGACGCGGTCAACCGCGATAGCCGAGGGTGCCCCGGGTGCGCCTTGACGATCACCGGGCAGCCGACGGCGAGCGCCGAGGCGGTGTCACCGCCGGCCACAGAAAACGCGAAGGGAAAATTGGATGCGGCATAGACGGCGACCGGGCCGAGGGGGCGCAGCATCCGTCGAAGGTCCGGTCTCGGCGGTGTGGATGTCGGGTCTGCGTGGTCGATTGTCGCCTCGAGGTAGGAGCCCTCAACGATCGCGCTCGCGAAGAGGCGCAGTTGCCCGGTCGTGCGAGAGACCTCACCGCGCAGCCGCGTGGGGCCGAGGTGGGTCTCCTCGTCGGCGAGCGGCACAAGCTCATCTACCGCGGCGTCGAGCGCGTCGGCGATGGCCCGCAGCCATCCCGCCCGCTCGGTGACCGTTGAGGTGAGGAGCGTCGGGAACGCGGCGGCTGCCGCCTCGTAGACCGTCATGCGAATCTCATTCCTATGCCTGGAGCGTGGGCATCGGAGGCGTAACCGTGCTCGATGGTTACGCCGCTGGGGGCGGACAGGGCGCCGAGCGAGGCGAAGAGGGCATCCTCGACATCTTCAACCCAGGTCGTCTCGGGCAGCGCGAAGGCGAGCTGGGCGCTCAGCTCTGGCAGCAGGTGCGGGGCAAGGGTGAGCCCCGCTTCGCGTGCGAGCGCCGCGATGCTGAGAAACGGCGTCACGCCGCCCACCCGCACGATGTTCGGCTGCAGCACGTCAATCGCCTCGGCGTCGATGAGGTCGCGAAAGCGGTGGATGGTGTGCACGTTCTCACCGAGGGCGATCGGCACGTCGACCGCTGCACGCAGCGACCGGTAGCCGCGGGTGTCATCGCTGCGCAGCGGCTCCTCGAGCCAATCCAGATCGAAGGGGGCGAGGGCTTCGGCGGCGGCCACGGCCTGGTCGAGGTTCCAGCGCTGGTTCGCGTCGACCATGAGCGGCAGGTCGCCAATGGTCTCGCGCACGGCGGCGACGCGATCGACATCGTCGGCGAGGTCGGGCCGGCCGACCTTGATCTTGGCGCCGCGGTATCCGGCATCCCGCCAGCGGGCGGCCTGGGCGACGAGCTCGTCGAGCGCGTAGTGCAGATTGACCCCGCTGCCGTAGACCGGCTGCCGCTCGTGGTGGCGGCCGAGAGTGTCGGCGAGCGAGCGCTGCCCACAAGCGAGGTCCCACAGGGCGAGGTCGATACCGGCGAGCGCGATAGTCGTCACCCCACCGCCACCTGCCTCGTGGATGTGCTGCCACGCCGCGTGCCAGATCTCTGGCGAGGCCGGCTGACCGATCAACCACGGAGCAAGGTCATCGTCGATCAGGGCCTGCACCGCCCGGGCGCCGATCGTCGGCGACCACGAGAACCCGTGGCCGACGGCTCCGTCGGCAGTAGTGATGGTCACCGGCACGACGCCGACGTCGAGCACGTCGGCTCCCCACGGGCGGGTCAGCGGGATGCGGCGCAGCCTGGTCTCGACCCGGGCGATGGTCATGCGACCAGCTCGCTCCCGCGCTCGAGGATCGCCGCGAGACGTTCACGGTGCTCAGCCGACGGGTCGACGAGCGGCGGACGCACCCCACCGACAGACAGCCCACCGAGCTGCAGCCCTGCCTTGATGAGGGCAACCGCGTAGCCGGGAGTCGTGTCGCGCAGCCGCACCAGCGGGGCATAGAAGGCGTCGAGCAGCTGGCCCACCCGACTCTCGTCGCCCGCGCTGTACGCGTCGAACCACGCGTTCGCGATCTCGGGAGCCATGGCGAACACCGCGGACGAGTAGAGCGGCACCCCGATCGCCCGGTAGGCGCGCTGGCTGAGCTCGGCGGTCAGCAGGCCGTTGAAGAACTGCAGGTCGGTGCGGCCGGAGCGCGCGGCAGCGAGCACGAACTCCTGGGCGAGGGCAATGTCACCGACGCCGTCTTTGAAGCCGGCCACCCGGGGGTTCGCGGCGAGAACCTCCACAGAGGCGACACTGAGCGTTGCGGTACCGCGGTGGTAGACGATGAGCGGCAACTCGGTCGCCGCGGCGATGGCCTCGACGTAGGCCACGAGCCCGGCCTGCGGTCCAGTGACGAGGTAGGGCGGCATGACGAGCAAGGCATCGGCGCCGGCCGCCGCGGCCGCGCGGGCACACTCGATGGCGTGGCCGAGCGGTCCGCCGGTGCCGGCGACAACGGGAACCTTCCCGGCGGTCACCGCGACGCCGCGCGCCACGACGAGGGTGTACTCGGCGAGCGAGAGGGCGTGAAACTCCCCCGTGCCGCAGGCGACGAACACCGCGCCGGGGTTGTGGACGAGACGGGTGGCGAGGTGCTCATCGAGCACGTCGGGCAGCACGGTGCCGTCGGCATCCATCGGGGTGACAGGAAAGAACAGCACGCGCTGCGGAAAGACGAGGGTCATGACACCAGCTCCGTTCGCCAGCTGCGGGTGGCGGTCCAGCCGAGCAGTTGCTCAGCTTGGGCCGACGAGAAGACGGCGCCATCGAGTGAGCCTGCGTGGGGCGCCAGCTCTGGGCGGTAGCGCTCAATGAGCTCGCCGAGGTCTCCCCGGGCGAGAGAGTCGCGAGCTCCGACGAAGAAGGTGCTGCCGTTAGGCACTGCGGCGGAGTTGCTCAGCCAGGCGAGCACGAAGTCGCCGGCGTCGCGGGCATCCACGTAGTTGAAGAGGGCGACGGCCGAGAGCTCTGGCTTCTCGAGGCGCTCGGCGACCGTGTGGCCCTGCTGCGTTGGTGCGCCCGACCACTCTTCTGGGGCGATGACGTAGCAGGGGCGGAAGCATCCGATGTTGATGCGCGATCCGTGGGCACGCACGGCCATCGCCGCGATTTGCTCGACGGCGAGCTTCGAGAGGGAGTAGCCGTTCCACGGGGCGAGAGGGTGCCGCTCGTCGATGGGAAGGTAGTCGGGCTGCCAGCCGCCAGGGGCGCCGTAGCCGATGACGGTCGGACTGCTCGCGAACAGCAGCGACCTCACCCCAGCTGCGAGCGACGCCTCCAGCACGCTGAAGGCGAGCCCGGTGTTCGTGGCGAACAGCTGCGGGTCGGGCGACGCGAAAGGCACCGCGATCGCGGCAAGGTGAACTACACCGTCAGGCTTTACCTCGTCGAAGAGAGCCAGCGTGGCCGCTGCGTCGCTGAGGTCGACGGCGACCTGCCGCACCGTGGATTCCGGATGCGGATGCCGGTCAACCGACACCACCTCGTGCCCCGCCTCGGCGAGCACCGCAACCACGCTGCGCCCCAGCCGGCCGGAGCCGCCGGTGACCAGATAGCGGCTCACGATCGCCCCTCGAGGGATGCCGCAGCAGACCCGAGGTCGAGGTCGGCAACCCGCACCGCTGCTCCGGTCTCGAGCGAGAGGTTGCCCGCGAGGCCGACGACGACCGAGCGCACGCCGTCCCGCCAAGAGGCGGCATGCCCGAGCGGGTCGTCGCTGGCCCCGCGAAACACGTCGCGCAGCAGCACGGCATCCCCACCCCCGTGGCCGCCGACCCCCTCGGGGATCGGCACCTCGACGGCAGGTTCGAAGTGGCGCTGCAGCGTCAGCGTCTCTGAGGTGGGGCGGCTGCCCTCCTCGATGACGAGATCAGGTCGGGCAGACGGGTCGACGACGACCCGGCCCTGCTCGTCGAGCAGCACGGCGCCGCGCTCGACGACGCGAAGCTCTGCTCGGCCGCGGGTGCCGTTGACGGCAACCGTGTAGCCCTCCCACGGGGAGTGCGCGTTGAGCGAGTACGACATCGAGGCGCCGCGGGTGTAGTCGACGACGAGCGAGAGGTTGTCTTCGATGGTGATGCCGGCGTCGAAGACGTCTTGGTCGCGACGGTAGCCGTCGAAACCCTCCTGCTCGAGGTAGAGGCCGCGCAGCTGATCGTCGGCGCGCAGGTCGAGGCTGAACTCGTCGCGCAGGGCGGAGTCGGTCGTGCCGCGCTCCGGACGCTCGCCGACGCCGCGCTTGGTCGCTGCGTCGCGGCCGTAGAACCGCAGGCCGCCGCTGGCGAAGACGCGGGTTGGCACGTCGTCAATCCACCAGTTCACCAGGTCGAAGTGGTGCGACGCCTTGTGAATGAGCAGGCCGCCCGAGGTCGCCTTGTCGCGGTGCCAGCGGCGAAAGTAGTCGGCGCCGTGCGCCGTGTCGAGCACCCACTCGAAGTGCACACTGGTGACGTCACCGATCTCGCCGTCGGCGATGAGCTGCCGCAGGGCTGTGTTGCGAGGGCTGTAGCGGTAGTTGAAGGTGACCGTGACGGTGCCGCCCGTGGCGTCCACCGCATCCGCGATCTTTCGAACACCGGCAACGGATGTCGTCAGCGGCTTCTCGACGACCACATCGGCCCCGGCGTGCAGGGCCGCAACCGCGTGGTCGGCGTGCGTCGCATCGGGCGAGGTGATGATCACCCGGTCGATCTGGTGCGACGCGATGACGCTCGCGAGCTGGTCCGGAGTGAACCGGTGCGGTGCTGCGACGCCGGCGGGTAGGGCGGCCTCGTAATACCCGAGTCGGCCCGGGTTGGTGTCTGCCCAGGCGACAAGCTCCGCGACGTCGGCGTGCGGACCGGTGATCGCGTCGATGTACATCTGGGCACGGGAGCCGGTGCCGACGATCGCGTAGCGCATCACTTGATTCCCGTCGTGGCGAAGCCCTTGATGAGGTACTTCTGGCCGACGAGGAACACCACGAACAGCGGTATCAGCGACACCACCGACATGGCGAACATCGACCCGAAGTCAGAGCTCGACTGCGCATCGAGGAAGCCCTTGAGGGCGACAGAGACGGGGAAGGTCTCGGGAATACGCAGGTAGATGAGCGGCCCGAAGAAGTCACCCCAAGTCCAGATGAAGGTGAAGATCGCCGTGGTGGCGAGGGCGGGGATCATCAGCGGCAGCGTGATCTGGAAGAAGGTGCGAATGTGCCCCGCGCCGTCGATGCGCGCCGCCTCGAAGATCTCATTCGGCAGCGCACGGATGAACTGCACCATGAGAAAGACGAAGAAGGCGTCGGTCGCGAGAAACTTCGGCACGATCAGCGGAAGGAAGGTGTTGAGCCAGCCGAGCTCTTTGAAGATCGTGAACTGCGGAACGAGCACCACCTGGAAGGGCAGCATGATCGTCGCGAGCATGAGGGCGAATAGAAGGTTGCGGCCCTTGAACTTCAGTCGCCCGAAGGCGTAGGCCGCGAGGGAGCACGAGATGAGGTTTCCGAGAATCGCGCCGATCGAGATGATCGACGAGTTCAGCAGGAAGGTGCTGAACGGAAACTGCAGGTCGTTCCATCCATTGACGTAGTTCTCAATGGTGAGGTTGGTGGTGAAGATGCTGAGGTTGCGAAAGATCTCGTCGTTGGGCTTGAAGCTCGAGACCACCAGCCAGATGAGCGGGTAGATCATGACGAGCGACACCGCGATGAGACCCGCGTGCTTGAGCACCGAGTAGATGCGGCCGCGGAACACGTACGACGCCGAGGTTCGCCGGCGGGTCGGGGCCGGCGGTGCGGCCTCGAGAACCATGTCTTTAGTCGTCATAGAACACCCAGAATTTCGATAGCCAGAAGTTGAATGCGGTGAAGGCCGCGATCACGATGAGCAGGAACCAGGCCATCGCCGAGGCGTAGCCCATGTCGTACTCGAGGAACCCAGTTCGGTAGAGAAAGAGCGTGTAGAACATGGTCGAGTCGGCCGGGCCGCCCGTTCCGCCCGAGACCACGTAGGCCTGCGTAAAGGTCTGGAACGCGAAGATGATCTGCAGCACGAGGTTGAAGAAGATGATCGGCGTCAGCAGCGGCAGCGTGATCGAGAAGAAGCGGCGCACCTTGCCAGCCCCGTCGACGGACGCGGCCTCGTGGTACATCTCGGGTATCTGGCGCAGGCCGGCAAGAAAGATGACCATGGGCGATCCGAAGGTCCAGATGTGCAAAATGATGATCGTGCCGAGCGCGTAGTCGGGATGTCCGATCCAGCCGGGCGCATCCTGAATGCCGACCAGGCCGAGCGCCCCATTCACGAGGCCGTCCTTGCCGAAGACCTGGCGCCACAGAATGGCGATCGCGACCGATCCGCCGAGCAGGCTGGGTAGGTAGAAGATCGAGCGGTAGAGCGGCAAGCCGCGCATGCCGCGGTCGAGCAGCAACGCAAGGCCGAGCGCGAGTGCCAGCTGCAGCGGCACAGAGATGATCACGTAGGTGACGGTGACCCGAAAAGAGTTCCAGAAGGCGGAGTCCCCGAGCATCTCGGTGTAGTTCTCGACTCCGATGAACTCGGGCGGCGACTTGATCGGCGACTTGAGCAGGTTGTAGTCGGTGAACGAGAGATAGAGCGATGCGAGCATCGGGCCGATGGTGAAAACCAGGATGCCGATGATCCATGGCAGCAGAAAAAGGTAGGCCGCGAGCGTGTCGGGCTGCTTCTCTTTGACCCGTTCGCCCTTGCGGCGCGCGCTCAGGGCGATGGAGCGCAATTCGCCAAGACTGCTCACGTCGACCTCCTCGTAGACTGTGGTTCGCCTCACTCGGTTTGGTTCGAGAAAGCGGTTTCACGATTATGACCGTGATACACCGAATCGTCAAACCCGCACGGCTATTGGCCATTATCGTTTGACGGAAGGAGGAGCCGCATGAAGAGTCGACCCGGAGTCGCCACCATCGCTCAGGTTGCCGCGCAGGCCGGTGTCTCGCCAGCGACCGTGTCGCGGGTGATGAACGGCCGCTTCCTTGGTGATGCCGCCATCGCCGAGCGCGTGCACGCCGTCGCCACCGAGCTGGCCTATTCGCCCAACCACCTCGCGCGCAGCCTCGCCCTCGGCCAGACCAGCGCCATCGCCTTCGTCGTGCCCGACCTCGCCAACCCCGCGTTTCAGGCGATGCTGTCGAGCCTGAGCAAGGCCGCCGCGAAAGACGGCTACCGGGTGCTCGTGGCCGATTCAGCCGAGTCGCCGAGCGATGAGCCGCTGCTGGTCAGTGAAATTCGCCGCCGCTGCGATGCCGTCGTGCTCTGCGCGCCGCGAATGTCTGACGCAGAGCTGGTCGGCCTCGCCGACTCCCTTCGTCCGCTCGTGCTCATCAACCGGGCGAACGCGGCCATCGATGCTCCGTCGCTGTCGATCGATTACCGTTCTGGCATCCAGGATCTTGCCCAGCACCTGTACGAGCTCGGCCACCGCCACCTCGTCTTCGTCGAAGGACCGACCGGCAGCGTCTCGAACGCCCACCGACTCGACGGCCTTGCCGACTTCGAGAGCCGGGTGTCTGACGTGCACATCGACCGGATTCCCGGCGGCGCCACCAGCGAGGACGGCCTGGCCTCCGCCTCCCGCGTTCGCGACACCGGCGCCACCGCCGCGCTCGCATTCAACGACCTCGCCGCCATTGGACTGCTCAACGGGCTCATCGAGCTCGGGGTGCGGGTTCCAGAGGACATCTCGGTGACCGGCTTCGACGACATCCCCTTCGCGCGCTACAGCGCTCCCCCGCTGACCACGCTGTCGGTTCCCCATGAGGAGCTGGGGGCGCAGGCCTGGCAGCGCATGCGCGCCCTCGTGGGCGGTGAGGCACCCGACGCGAACGTCGTCTTCCATCCCCGGCTCGAGGTGCGGCGCTCGACGGCAGCACCGCGACACTGAATTCGACCGATCGTTGACAGGGTCGGCGAACGGGTGCTATTTTCCGTGAAAGCGGTTTCACGACGAAGTACCGCACGTCGTGTTTTCGCCAACACCGTCCAGCACACAGCCTGGTGGCTACCCACCACGACACGAAACGAGGCGCAATGACGCGTACAACACGGTCCCTCGCAGGCAAGGCGATCCTCGGATCCGCCCTCGCCGCGACACTGATTCTCACCGGATGCTCCAGCCCAGAGCCGGAGGCCGACCCCAACGCGTTCGACCCGAACGAGAAGATCACGCTCGAGATGTCGTGGTGGGGCGATGACAACCGCGCCGCCCTGTTCGCCGAGGTCATCGACCTGTTCGAGGCGGAGTACCCGAACATCACCGTCGAAGAGACCCCCGTTGGCAGCCCCGACGACCTCTTCAACCGCCTCGCCACCGACTTCGGCGGCGGCGGCGACACCGCCCCCGACGTCTTCGCCCTCGGTGGAGCCAAGCCGCAGGAGTACGGATCTGTCGGAGCCCTGCTCGACCTCGGCACGGTAGCCGAGGTCGCCAACGTTGCAAAGTACCCGGAGTTCTCGACCGCGAGCGCGGTCGTCGACGGCACGCTCTACGGCCTGCCGACCGGTGGAAACGCGACCGCCGCGTTCATCAACACCGACCTCTTCGAGGCCGCCGGCGTTGACGTACCCGACGCGAGCTGGACCTGGGATGACCTCATCGAGGCCGCGAACGAGATCGGCTCCGCAGGCCTCACCAACGCCAACGGCGCCCCGGTCTACGGCATCGACCTGCGCGTGCAGGACATCATCGGCACCTACGCCGCGCAGGAGAGCGAGACCGGCATCTACACCGCGGACGGCAAGCTCGGCGTCGACGCGGATGTCATCGCTGGCCTGTACGAGAAAGAGGTCGAGCTGCAGGAGGGCGGCGGCCTTCCCGACCCGACCATCGTGACCGCTGGTTGGGCGCTCCCGCCGGACCAGCAGCTCTACACGCTCGGCCAGGCAGCTATCACCTTCGGCTACAGCAACCTCATCGGCACCTACAGCACCGGCGGAACGACGCAGATTCTCACCCCGCCGACCGACACCGACAAGACTGGCGTCGCGCTGCTGCCCTCGGCCTTCTGGGCCATCAACGCAGCGACCAAGCACCCGGTTGCCTCCGCGATGCTCATCGACTGGTTCCTCAACGAGCCGGCCGCAGCAGAGCTCATCAAAGACACCCGCGGGGTTCCGTTCAACCCCGACACGGCCGCGATCGTGGCGCCGCTGCTCGAGGGCCCAAGCCAGGAGGCCGCGACCTACGTGCAGTCCGTGCTCGACTCCGGAGAGGTTGCCCCGCCGCAGCCCAACGGTGGCGCGAACATGAACAAGTACTCGCAAGACGCTGAGGCCGAGGTGCTCTTCGGCCGCCAGTCGCCCGACGAAGCGGCTCAGGTCTGGATCGACAAGCTCGGGGCTGATCTCGAGTAGGTAGTTCGGCATCCGGTGTGGGCGGTTCTCTTCTCGGGAGCCGCCCACACCTTTTTCAGGAAGGATGGTGGCGTGAGCCTCATCGATGACGCGATCACCCGGCTGCGTGCCTCTGCACCGCAGCGCGGAGTGCGGTTCGCCGCGCTGAGCGGCCCGTTGGAGGCGCGCTGGAACCAGGCCTGGGCGGAGCTCGACCAGTGCATCCGTCCCCTCGCCGGCAGTGACCCGGTGCTCAACGAGGGCGGGGTCTACCACGGTGCTTGGCTCGAGAGCACGGGCACGATCAACGCCGAGCTGCTCTCGCGCTTCGACCCGTCGGTCACGACAGCGACCCACCTGCTGTTCGCGCAGCACCAGCGCGACGACGGCATGCTGCCCTACAAGGTGACGGATGCCGGCCCGGCCTTCAGCCAGATCCAGATCGTCACTCCCTTGGCCCGCAGCGTCTGGAACCACTACCTGCTCACCGACGATCGGTCGTATCTCGCAACGATGTACGACGCGATGGTTCGCTACGACGCCTGGCTCGCTCGCTACCGCGACACCCGCGGCACCGGCGGCGTCGAGGTCTTCTGCACCTTCGACACCGGGCATGACCTCTCGCCGCGCTTCTGGGGCGTGCCCGACCGCGGATACCAGGCGGATGCTCGACACTTCGACCCCGCCCACCCCACCCTGCCGTGGGTCGCCCCCGACCTCACCGCCAACGTCTACTGCCAGCGGGTGTACCTCGGGGTGATCGCCTCATCGCTGGGCCTCGACCACGACTGGGATTCCCTCGCCGCCTCGTCGCTCGCCGCCCTCTACGCAGAGTGCTTCGCTGATGGCATGTTCTTCGACCGCCTGACCGACGGCACCCTCAACCGCATCGAATCCGATGTGCTGCTGCGGGTGCTCGCCTGCGAGGTCGGCTCCCCGGAGTTCTTCGCGGATGCTCTTGCCAGCCATCTCATGAACACCCGCAAGTTCTTCGCCCACTACGGCTTCACCTCCATCGCGATGGATGACCCGCGCTTCGACCACGACTACACCCGCAACTCGTGGGGCGGGCCGAGCAACTTTCTCAGCATGATTCGCGCTCCGCACGCCTTCGAGCACCACGGACACGTCGCAGAGCTCGCCCTCAGCGCGATGTCGGTGCTCGGCGCGGCTGCGCAGTGGGATGCCTTCCCCCAGTGCCTAGACCCCTGGACCGGCGCCGCCGGCTTCACCACCGTCTACTCGCCCGCGATCCTCTGGCTGCTCGATACCGTCGAGCGGCACTTCGGCATTCTGCCGCGGCCGGACGGCACGGTGTGGTTGAGCGGCCTCACCCCCACTCGCCTCGAGCACGGCAGCGCGGCGTCGGCTGTGGGCTACTCGCGGGTCGTCGACGGCGTGCTGTATGAGCTCGCGGGCGACGACCTCGAGGTCGTGGTGCTTCGGGACGGGCTGGAGTGGCTTCGCTTTCCGCGGGGGTGGCGGGTGGTGCTTCGCGGGGGTGAGGTTGACCATGTTGTCGGCTTGGCGGGCGCGGAGGTGTCTGGCGTCATCCTCGGAACATCACTCACGGTGGGGCCGAACGAGCAGGTGTCGCTCGACGGCAGCCGCACGGCCCCCGGCTTCGTGCCGCCAAGAGGCTAGCCCGCGAGGTGCTCGCGCAGCACCCGCGTGAGACCCTCGCGCTCGACCGTGCGGTCGAAGCGGAACGCGCTCGCCAGCACCCGCGCCTGCTCGGGTGAGACCCCGCGGAACAGCGCCCCGAACCGCTCGGCGAGCGGCTCGGCCAGCAGAATGTGGCGCACCAGAACGGCGATGTGCGGCTGGCGTCCCCAGGGGTACGGCGCGAAATCCGCAAACTCGCGGTCGAAGGTGGCGTCAATGGGGTCGAGGATGTCGCGCACGCCCACATCCGACCCTCCCCACGAGTCGACGCCCAGCCGCTGCTTCTGCTCGAGGATCGGGGCGATCAACGACAGGTACTCCGACGACGGGGATGCGTGCACGAGACCCTGCAAACCGATGTCTTTGTAGGTCCACAGCGCCCAGCTCGCGCCGTGGTCGCGGTAGATCTCGAGTTGATCCTGCAGCAGCTGGTAGCGCCAGACGTCCTGCGAGCGATCGGTCGAGTACACCGGGCCGAACTCGCCGATCCAAATCGGGGTGCCGGTCTTGCGCATGTACTCGGTGCGCCGCAGAAAGGTCTGCTCGATCACCGAGCGGTCGAAGTACTCGCCTCGCACGACGCCCGGGTACTCTGTCGCCGACGTGATGCCGGGCAGGGCGTAATCGTGGGCCGTGTAGACCGTGTTCTCCAGTGGCTCAGACCGGGTGTCGAAGGCGCTGAAGTCGGTCGAGTAGCGGTTGCCGTCGAGAAACAGCACGTGCCTCGGGTCGATCGCGCGCACCGCCTTCTCGAGCCGCTCATAGAACGGCACGAGCCGCGTGCCAAGCGGGTCAGAGGGCTCGTTGATCGGGTTGTAGCCGGCCACCTCCGGTCGATCACGATAGCGAGTGGCGAGTGCCTCCCACAGGTGCACGACCCGATCCTGAAAATGCGGGTGATCCCAGAAGGTCGCAACGTTTGTGGCGTTGTCGCTGTGCCAGTGCTGGTTCTGGTAGCCGGGCAGCGCGTGCAGGTCGATGATCGAGTAGATGCCGTGTTCGCCGAGAAGGCTGACAACGCGGTCAAGCCGGGCGAACCCCTCTTCCTTCAGCTCGAAGGGGCGCGCGTCATCCTCGAAGTGGCGGTAGTTGATGGGGATTCGCACCGAGTTGAAGCCGATGCTGGCGAGGTGGGCGGCATCCGCCTCGTCGAAGAAGTCGACGTAGAAGGCCTCGAAGAAGGCGTCGAACGACTCCTGCCCCATGGCGTTGAGCAGCTGCGCGCGAATGCCCTGCTCGGTGCCCGGGTAGCCGGTGACGAAGTTCTCCATGTTCATCCAGCCGCCCAGCCCGACGCCCTTGAGAACGACGGTCGCTCCAGACTCGTCGACCAGGCGATCGCCGTCAACGCGAATCCATGGGAGTTCAGTCATGTCTCTATCTTCTTTCGTTACGGGGTCAGGGGCAGTGGTCGCGCACGACCATTAACAAGAGCGGTCGGCCATTCGGGGTCGACGGTGAGAATCTCGATGCCCGCCGACGAGGCAATCACCGTGTCCTCGGCCTTCGCACCAAACGCGCTCGGGTTCCAGGCGAAGGCGTGGTTCTCCTGCACGAGATCGGGCAGCCCGCTCACCGCGCGCGGGTCGCGGCCAAGGTAGCCGGTCGGTCCGCCTTGGTGGTGGTTGCGCCACTCGTCGCGGTCGAAGCCGTGGCGCGCGTACGACGAGACCAGGTCGTCGAAGACGGCGCCGATGGGTCGGCCGACGCGGGTCGCATCCAGCACGTCCGCCTCGACGGCCGCAATTCGAACGTCGATCGACGACGGGGTGAACGAGACCCACCGGGTGAGGCTGACGATCATGCCGTTGCGGCGCGCGCCCACCACGAGCATGGCCTTCGCCCCGAGCTCCGCACCGGTGGGGAGTGGATGCCGGTACCCCAGCCGACCCGCGCCAGCCACAAGAACCACAACCGGTTCCGCCGCCATCGCGACCACCGCCGCGGTCAGCCGCGACGCGACCGCCAGCTCGGTGTCGCGGGGTCGAACCCCGGAAGCCACTGTCGTCACCGCCGCGGCGACCTCGCGCGCGAGCAGCCGGTAGCGCGCAAGCTCCCCGGGCAGCAGAGCGGCGCGCGCCGCCCGCAGCTCAGCCTCGAATGACGCTTCGAGTGGTGCATCCCAGCCCGCGGTGAGCGGCGCGTTCCACGCGACGGGCTGCGGCGAGAGGCCCCATTCGTCGACAAGCCGGTCGCGCTCATTGACGTAGCAGCGCACCTCATCGCCGTGCGGCGAGACGAGCACGGCGAGCACCGAGGCGCCGGAGAACGGAACCGTGGCGCGCACCCCGTCGAGGTACCACGAGACCACCTCTGGACTGGTCAACACGACCCCGTTGGGGGCGAACGCGAGCACGCGATCCCGTTTCATGCGGCCCCCTTGTATTCGCGCAGTCCACGGTCGCGCAGGGTCATGCCGGCGGCGACCGCCATGATGACGAGGCCGCCGACGAGCGGGCCGGCCCACAGGGCGATAACGCTGAGGGTTCCGGCGAAGGCGTCTCCGGCGCGGGGGCCGGCGGTGAGAACGATGGTGGTGAGGCCCTGGATGCGGCCGCGCACGGCATCCGGAGATTCGCGGTGCTGCATGGTGGTGCGAAAGATGCCGGCCACGTTGTCGGCGACGCCGCTGACGAAGAGCAGAAGGCAGGCGACGATGAGCACCGGCCAGCGGAACGCCGACGACGTTCCTGCGACGAGGATCACGAGGCCGAACCCGACGGCAGCCGAGCCGAATCCGACAGTGGCCCAGCCGACCGCCACCCCGTGCCGAGTGATCTGGGTGATGCGGCCAGAGATCACACTGCTCGCGAGGATGCCGACGGCGGCACTCGCGGCGAGCACCCCGACGACGATCGGGCCACCGCCCACGACGGTCGCCGCGACCGCGGGAAAGAGCACCTGCGGGCGGCCGAAGACCATCGCGACGACGTGCAGCAAAATCGGCGAGCGCAGTGCGGGAGTGCTCGCCAGCGCCCGCAGCCCGACGATCACGGATCGCGGCCCGAGGCTGATGCGCTCTGTGGCGAGCGGCCGAATTGGCGGGAGGGTCACGATGCCGAGAAAGGCCGCGGTGTAGAGCAACACGTCGAGCGAGTAGGTCCACGCGAAGCCAATGAGACCGATGAGGATTCCGGCGAGGGCGGGGCCGACCGTCGCCTGCAGTCCGGCGGAGATGCCGCTGAGCGCTGCCCCGGCGGGCAGCTGCTCCCGCGTGAGCAGGCGCGGCAGGATCGCGAAGCGGGCCGTGCCGACGAGAGTTCCGCTGGCCGCGCTGATCGTGGTGAGCACGTACAGCGGCACGAGCGACTCGATACCGCTCCAGGCATAGGCGGCGATCCCGGCTCCCGTTGCCCACGAGACGCTCGCTGCCCAGATGAGCACGGTGCGGCGGTCGAAGGCGTCGACAAGGGTGCTGCCGAACAGGCCGACGATGATCATCGGCACGAAGGCGAAAATTCCGACGAGCGACACGGCGAGGGTCGACTCGGTGAGGTCGTAGATGTGGATGCCGACCGCGACGAGAGTCAGCTGCGCCCCGATGCCGCCGATGACGCCGCCCGTCCACATGCGGCGATAGGCGGGACTGTCGCGCAGCGGGGTGAGGTCCAGCGCCCAGCTGCGTCGCTGGGGTGGGGGCTCGGTCGTCATCCGCTGTGTTTCTCCGTTGAGTGACAGTGCTCGTGAAAGCGCTTTCACCGTACACTATTGGAGAATAGGCACGGATGCCAACTACCGACCGAAAGGCGCACTGTGGCCCTCTCGCACACCATTCCGCTCGCGGTGCTGGCTGCCGCGGTGCACGGCGCGGTCGAGCTGGAACAGGTCGACGGCGGCTTCGCTCCCCGTCGGCTTCCGGCCGCGACCCGTCGGTTTCACGCCGACGACGGCCTCTGGCGCATGGCGTCGCACACCTCCGGGGTCACGCTGCGACTGCGCACCGACGCTTCGCGGCTTGCACTGCAGCTGCTGTTCCAGCGCGAGGCGGCGCCCGGCAACGACACCGCCGCGCACCTCGCGACCGTGGTGGTCGGCGATGACCTGCGGCGTTTCGACGAGGGCGATCTGCTGCTCGAGCAGCCGGACCGCACCGCTGTGCTGCGACCCGGCGAGCCCACCACCGTCGAGTTCGCGGTGCAGCCGGGCGAGGTGACGGTGTGGCTGCCGAACGCCGCGGGGGTCACGGTTCTCGGAGGCTGGGCCGATGCGCCGGTCGAGGCCGCGCCACTCGACCTGCCGCGCTGGGTGCACTACGGCAGCTCGATCAGCCACGGCTCCGACCTCGACGACCCGCGGCGCCCGTGGCCAGTGCAGGTGGCCCGCGACCGCGGTTTCGACCTCACCAGCCTGGGGTTCGCGGGCAACGCGATGCTCGATCCTTTCGTCGCCCGCACGATCGCCGACCTGCCAGCCGACCTCATCACGCTCAAGCTAGGCATCAACCTCGTCAACGGCGATTCGATGCGCAGCCGCACCTTCGTGCCCGCGGTGCATGGCTTTCTCGACCTGGTGCGGGCGGGGCACCCGACCACCCCGATCGTCGTGATCTCGGCGCTCGGCTGCGCCATTCACGAGAGCACACCGGGGCCGGTGCGCGAGGTGTCGCCGGGCAAGGCCGGCGCAACACCCCGGGCGACCCGCCCCCACGACGGCACGCTCACGCTCGAACGCACGCGCGAGCACCTCGCCGAGCTGATCCCCCGGCGCGAGGACGCGAACCTGCACCTCGTCAGCGGCCTCGACCTGCTGGGACTGAATGAGCAGCACCTACTGCCCGACAACCTGCACCCGAACGGCGAGGGTCACGACCTCGTGGCGGCGCGCTTTGGCACGACCCTCGCATCCGTTCTTCCTGAATGGATGGGGACGCAGAGCCTCAGCGCTGCGTCGACTGCCGAATAACCAACTCGGGCCGAAACACCGTTTGGCGCGGAATCATGGTCGGGTCCTCCGACTCTTCCAGCAGCACTCGCAGCGCGGTCTGCCCGATCATGCGGCTTGGCTGGCGCACCGACGAGAGCGGCACGGCGGCCGCGCCGGCGAAGCCGATGTCGTCGAAGCCGATGAGCGACATCTCGCTGGGCACGAGCAGTGTTCCATCGACGACCAGTGACTGCAGCAGGCCGAGGGCGAGCATGTCGTTGGCCGCGAAGATGGCGTCGGGGCGCTGCTGACGCGAGCGCTCCATGATTCGACGCCCGGCGAGCACGCCCTCGTTGACGGTGAGGGCGCTGGTGGCGATCACCTCGATCTCGACGTCGAAGTCGCTGTTGTCGACGGCGACACGAGCGCCCTCGAGCCGATCGCGCACCTGGCGGATATCGAAGGGACCCCCGACGAAGGCAATACGCCGTCGCCCCGTGTCGATGAGGTGCTGGGCAGCAATCTCGCCGCCGGCCACGCTGTCGACCGCGACCGAGCTGAACCGGCCATCCACATTGATGCGGTCGACGAGCACGGCGGGGATGTCGCGCGACTTGAGCTGCTGCAGCCGCTCGCTGATGTCGCCATAGGGCGAGATGAGCACGCCGCGCACGCGCTGCTCCTCGAAGAGGTCGAGGTACATGCCCTCGCGGCGGGAGTCCTCATCGGTGTTGCCGACGAGCACGGCGATGCCGTTCTTCGATGCCTCGTCTTCTGCACCGCGCACGACGTCGTTGAAGAACGGATTCTGCCCGTCGAGCACAACAAAGCCGACGGTCGAGCTGACCCCGGCCCGCAACCGGCGGGCAGCGTCGTTGCGCACGTACCCGAGCTCGTCGATGGCCCGCTGCACGCGGGCGAGCGACTCTGGCGAGACCTCGTCTGGCTTGTTGAGCACGTTGGAGACCGTGCCAACGGACACACCGGCGAGCTGCGCGACATCGCGGATTCTCGTCGTGGCCATGGTTCTCCTCAGCGCTGAAGAAAGTAGGGGATGAACGCACAGCCCGGGCGGTGCGAGACCGACCGGGCTGTGCGTCACTGCATGCGGGGCTTCTTAGAAGTTGAAGTCCGCGATGTTGTCGGCGTTGAAGGTGTACGGCGTGCCGAGGAGCACAACGCCGTCAGCGCCAACCGTGTACTCGCCGAGCTTGCCACCGTCGAACTTGTCGCCCTCAGCGCCGGTGATGGTGCCCTCGATGAGCGCCTTCGCCGCGTAGGCAGCGAGGTAGCCGAGGTCGGCCGGGTTCCACAGCGCGAACGCGGTGACGGTGCCGTCGGTGACGAAGTCGCGCATCTGGTTCGGGGTTCCGAGACCGGTCAGTGCGACCTTGCCCTTGAACTCCGAGGTCTGCAGGTAACGCGCAGCGGCCGAGATGCCAACCGTGGTGGGCGAGATGATGCCCTTGAGGTTGGGGTGGGTCGAGAGCAGACCGGCGGTCTTGTCGAACGAGGTCTGGTCGTCGTCGTCACCGTAGACAACATCCACGAGGGTGATGTTCGGGTGGTTCGCGGCGAGGTCAGCCTTGATGAGCTCGATCCAGGCGTTCTGGTTCGTGGCGTTGGCGGTGGCGGAAAGGATCGCGATCTCGCCCTCGTCACCGATCTGCTCAGCGATGAGGTCGACCTGAATCTTGGCGATGCCCTCAGACGTTGCCTGGTTGATGAAGATGTCGCGGCAGTCGGCGCTGGTGTCAGAGTCGAAGGTGACGATCTTCACGCCGGCGTCGCGCGCCTCGTTGATGGCGTCGCAGATGGCGGTCGGGTCGTTCGCCGAGATGGCGAGCGCGCCGACACCCTGCTGCGTGAGGGTGTTGATGAACGAGACCTGGCCGTCGGGCGAGCCCGTTGCCGGAGCCTGCTCGTCGTAGACGCCACCGAACTCCTCGATGGCCTCCTTGCCGCCGGCGTCGGAGGTGTCGAAGTAGGCGTTGCCGAGGTTCTTCGGAACGAAGGTGATCGAGAGCTCGGCGGCGCCGTCTCCGCCATCGGTTCCGGGGGTAGCTGCGGCGCAGCCGGTCGCGAGCAGTGCGACCGACACGGTCAGAGCCGTGACGACGCCCGCGCGGGCTTTCTTGTGAAACAACATCTTTGTTCTCCCTGTTTGTTGGTGGTGTGACTGGCTGGATTCCCTAGCCCTTGGCGGCTGCGAGGGGGTCCGATTTCTTGCCGCCCGGCTTGGTGCGCTTGCTGCGCACGACCGCCAGGACGCTGGTGGACACCACGGAGGCAATAAGCAGGGCCCCCGTGATGATGTTGATCACGTCTGAGGTGACCGAGGCGAGACGCAGAGCACTGCTCAGCGTTCCGATGAGAAGCACGCCGGCGATAACACCGTGGATGGCGCCGCGCCCACCGAAGATCGACACGCCACCGAGCAGTACCGCCGCAATCACGGCGAGCTCGAGGCCTGTCGCGTTGTCGCCGCGGGCGCTGCTGAAGCGCAGCGTGTAGAAGATGCCGGCGAGCGCGGAGATGGTGCCGGTGAGCACGAAGAGGATGAACTTGGATCGCTCCACGCGAACGCCAGAGAAGCGGGCGGTCTCGGGGCTGAGTCCAATCGCGAAGATGCCGCGGCCGAAAGGCGTGAAGTGCAGCAAGAAGACGAACACGGCCGCAAGCACCACGAACAACACGGTGACCGTGGGGATCGGGGTGTCGAAGAGCTTCGACTTGACGAGGTCCTTCCAGAACTCGTCGAACTCGGTCACGGCGGTGGTGCCGAGCAGTCCGACGGCGAGGCCGCGGTAGAGCGCGAGCGTGCCGATCGTGACGGCGAGAGATGGCAGGCCGACGACGGTGATGAGGAATCCGTTGAGGGCACCACCGAGCGCGCCGACGATGAGGGCGATGACCGCCGCGGCGACGAGGGGAACCCCTGCCTGCGACAGCGTTCCCAGAATCACGCTGCTGAGGCCGACGGTGCTCGCCACAGAGAGGTCGATCTCACCAGTGATGATGACGAGGGTCATCGGCAGCGCGATCAGCAGAATCGGCATGATGTCGAGCAGCAGGTAGGTGAAGGTGATCGGCTGCGCGAAGTAGGGCACCTGGGTCCACGCGTAGATGATCACGATGATCAGCGCGGCGATGACGGCACTCTCGCGGTTGACGAGAAGGCGCTGGTACCACGGCTTGGCGTAGTCCTTGTAGGTGCGGCCGACGGCGGCCGGGGCGGTGGTCGTCGACTCAGACATTGCCGGCATCCCTTGCTTCTACGAGTTTGCGCGTACTTCGCAGGGCGAGAACACGGTCGAGCACGATGGCGCCGATGATGAGCACACCGACGACGGCGCGCTGCCAGAAGTCCTGCACGCCGAGAATCGGCAGCGCGCGGTTGATGGTGAAGAGCAGGTAGGCGCCGATGGCGGCACCCCAGACCGTGCCGCTGCCGCCGAAGATGGCGACGCCGCCGATGACCGCCGCGCCGACAGCCTGCAGCTCGAAGCCACTGCCAGCCTGCGAGTTGACGGTGCCGTAGCGGGCGGCGTAGAGCACTCCGGCGAGTCCGGCGAGGGCGCCGCAGACGATGAAGGCGACGAGAACGCGCTGGGTGACCTTGAGGCCATAGAGGTTCGCGGCCTGGGGGTCGGATCCGATGGCATAGAGCTCGCGGCCGCCGCGCAGGTTGCGCAGGTAGTAGCCGGCGGCGATGAGCACGACGAGGGCGATGAGGGTCAGCACCGGAATGTAGAGAATCTGCTGGGTTCCGAGCCCGAGGAACGCCTTAGGAAAGTCGGAGGAGTTGATGCGGTCGCTGCCGGTCCAGAGCACGTTGATGCCGCGGTAGGCGTAGAGCGTTCCGAGGGTGATGACGAGCGATGGCACCTTCGCGAAGGCGACGAGCGCACCGTTGACGAGGCCGAGCAGGCCACCGAAGACGATGCCGATGGCGAAGACGGCGACGATCGGGATGCCCGGAACGTCGATGAACAACCGGCCGGTCAGATAGGCGGTCAGCCCCAGTGTCGATCCGACGGAGAGGTCGACGTTGCGGGTGATGATGATGATGGCCTGGCCGACGGCGACGAGCAGCAGAATCGACGGGGTCAACAGCAGGTCGCGGAATCCGTCGGCGCTGAACAGGAACGAGGGGTTCTTGATCGTCGCGGCGGCCACGATGATGATGAGCGCGAGCAGAATTCCGGTCTCGCGGGCCTTGGCGACGCCGCCGAGGCTGTGGGTCACCCGCTGGCCCAAGCCGGGCTGCGGTGCGGTAAAGAGGGCGGTCACTTGGCGGCCTCCAGGCTCTGGGTCGCGGCGAGCATGACGGTCTCGGCGGTGGCGGTGGCACGCGGCTGGTCGGCCGTGATGCGTCCCTCGCGAACGACGAGAACGCGGTCGGCCATGCCGAGCACCTCCGGCAGCTCTGAGGAGATCATGAGAATGGCGAGGCCCTCACCGGCGAGCTGCGAGAGCAGGCGGTGCACCTCGGCCTTGGTGCCGACGTCGATGCCGCGGGTGGGCTCGTCGATGATGAGCACGCTCGGGTTGGTGGCAAGCCACTTGGCGAGAACGACCTTCTGCTGGTTGCCACCGCTGAGGGTTCCGGCCTCCGTGTCGAGAGCGAAGGTCTTTACCTCGAGGCGGCTGGCCCAGATGCGGGCGGCGGCGTTCTCTGCGTTCTTGGTCAGGAATCCGGATGCCGTCAGCTGCTTGCGAATCGCGAGCGTCGCGTTGCCAGAAACCGAGCTCTCAAGCACGAGCCCCTGCTTGCGGCGGTCCTCTGGCACGAGCGCGATGCCGAGCTGCATGGCCTTAGCCGGGTTGCGCTTCGGAACCACGCGGCCGTTGACCTTCACGCTGCCGCTCGAGTAGCCGTCGACGCCGAAGATGGCGCGGGCGATCTCACTGCGGCCAGCACCGACGAGGCCGGCGAGGGCGACGATCTCGCCAGAGCGCACCGAGAACGAGATGTCGTGAAAGACACCGGCCTCGGTGAGGCCCTCGACGACGAGCACCTCGTCGCCGATCGCGGCCTCCTCCTTGGGAAAGAGCGTCGCGACGTCGCGGCCGACCATCTCGCGCACGATCTTCTCTACGGTGGTGTCGGCGATGGGGCTGGTCGAGATGTATGCGCCATCGCGCATGACGGTCACGGTGTCGCAGAGGTCGAAGACCTCGTCGAAGCGGTGCGAGATGAAGAGCAGGGCGCGGCCTTCGTCGCGCAGGCTGCGGGCGACGGCGAACAGGCGCTCGACCTCGACGCCGCTGAGGGCGGCGGTGGGCTCGTCCATGACGAGCACCTTGGCATCCAGTGAGATTGCCTTGGCGATCTCAATGAGCTGCTGGTCGGCGATCGACAGGCCGAGGGTCGGGCGGTCGGGGTCGATGCGCACACCGAGGCGCTCGAACAGTTCGAGGGCCTGAGTGTGCATCGCCTTGCGGTCGATGCGGCCGAGCGAGAGCGTCGGCTGGCGGCCCATGAAGATGTTCTCTGTCACCGACAGATCAGGAAAGAGCGTCGGCTCCTGGTAGATGACGGCGATGCCGGCGTTCTTCGACTCCGCGGTCGATTTGAAGTCGACGGTCTCGCCGCCGAGGGTGAAGTCGCCGCTGTCGCGCTGGTACAGGCCGGCGATGATCTTGACCAGTGTCGACTTGCCAGCACCGTTCTCGCCGACGAGCGCGTGGATCGAACCGGGGTGCAGAGCGAGGGTGCCGTTGGTGAGAGCGATGACCGCGCCGAAGGCCTTGGCGATCCGCGTCAGCTCAAGTGCTGGCGTGCTCGCATCGGTACTGCTTGACATCGTTGTCTACCTCGGGGGTCGGGGGTGAATCAAAAATGAATCGATTCAGTCGTGTGTTCAGAAACGATATGTCTCCGCGACGGCAACGTCAAGTCCGCGGTTGAAACGAATCAGTAACGGGCGGTTGAGGCCCGGATTACCAGCTCAGGCTGAAACTCGATCTGCCGTGGGGCGATGGTCGGGTCCTCCGCCTCCTCCAGCAGAATCTGCACGGCGGTGGCTCCGATGAGGGCGCTGGGCTGCCGAATCGACGAGAGCGGAACGACCGCGGCCGACGCGAAATCGATGTCGTCGTAGCCGATGAGGGCGATGTCGTCGGGAACACGGATGGCGGATCCCTGCATCACCAGAGCCTGCAGCATCCCCATCGACACAAGGTCGTTCGCGCAGAACACGCCGTCCGGTCTCTCCAAGGCTGGCCGGGCTGCAATCGCGGCTCCCGCCGCGCGGCCTTCGATGACGCTCGACGCGGCGAGCTCGATGACCTCGAGCTGCACGTCGGGGTGCTCCGCGGCCGCCTGCCGAGCACCCTCGAGACGATCGGCGACCTGGCGGATCTCGAGCGGGCCGCCGACAAACGCTATGCGTCGGCAGCCCTGGGCAACGAGGTGCTCGAGAGCAAGCCGCCCACCGGCAAGGTCGTCGACCGAGACCGAGCTGAACGATAGGTCGCTCGCCGTGCGGTCGACGAGCACTGCGGGGATGCCGCGCGAGCGCAGCGTCTGCAGCCGGGGGGTGATGTCGCTGTAAGGCGAAATGAGAATGCCGTGCACGCGCTGCTGCTCGAACAGGTCGAGGTAGTTCGCCTCGCGGTCGGTGTTCTCGTCGCTGTTGCCGAGGGTGACGGTGAGGCCGGCGTCGGCGGCGGCGTCTTCTGCGCCTCTGGCGACATCCGTGAAGAAGGGGTTGCGCACGTCGAGCACGACGAGTCCGATGGTGTTGCTTCGGCCGTTGCGCAGCTGGCGGGCGGCGTCATTGCGAATGAAGCCGAGCTCTGTAATCGCCTGCTGCACCCGCTCAACCGTTGCGGCCGCCACCTTGTCGGGATGGTTCATGACGTTCGAGACGGTGCCGACCGAGACGCCAGCACGCTGCGCGACGTCGCGAACGCTCACTGTCGCCATCGTTGCCCTTCCGCCGGTTGAACCTCCCAATAGTGACATTGATTGGGTGACTTGACGGGATTGCCGACCGCACGTAGAGTCATCTTCGCTCGGGCTTAAAACGATTCAACTCCGAGCAATGACCACGTCAACGTCGACCAGGAGGATCCGCATGGAGCGCGTCTGCTTCCAGCTGCAGGTCAAGCCCGATCGCCTCGCCGAGTACCGCGAGCGCCACGCGGCTGTCTGGCCATCCATGCTCGAGGCGATTGCCGCATCCGGCCGTCGCAACTACTCGCTGTTTCTGCGCCCCGACGGTCTGCTCATCGGCTACTACGAGACCGACGACGACGCCGCCTCGCAGGCATCGCTCGACGCCAACCCCGCCACCGCCCCGTGGGAGGCCGAGATGGCCGACTTCTTCATCGCCCTCGACGGCCGCCCCGACCAATCCGCACCCCGACTCACCGAGGTCTTCAACCTTGAAGACCAGCTAGCAAAGGAACCATCGTGACCACGTTCGACTCGATCGCGCCGCAGCTCGAGAAGCAGGCAATCGAACTGCCCTCCTGGGCGTTCGGCAACTCCGGTACTCGCTTCAAGGTCTTCAGCACCCCCGGCACCCCGCGCACCCCAGAGGAGAAGATCGCGGATGCCGCCAAGGTCAACGAGCTGACCGCGCTCGCCCCGACGGTCGCCCTGCACATTCCGTGGGACAAGGTCGACGACTACTCCGCCCTCAGCGCCTTCGCGCAGGACCACGGCGTCAAGCTCGGCACCATCAACAGCAACACTTTCCAAGACGACGCCTACAAGTTCGGCTCGCTCACCCACACGGATGCCGCCGTGCGCCAGAAGGCCATCGACCACCACCTCGAGTGCATCGAGATCATGCACGCCACCGGAAGCCGCGACCTCAAGATTTGGCTCGCCGACGGCACGAACTACCCCGGCCAGGGTGACCTGCGCGGTCGTCAAGACCGTCTCAACGACTCGTTGCAGACGATCTACGCCGCGCTCGGCGACGAGCAGCGCCTCGTGCTCGAGTACAAGTTCTTCGAGCCGGCGTTCTATCACACCGACGTTCCGGACTGGGGAACCAGCTACGCCCAGGTCGCCTCGCTCGGCGACAAGGCCCTCGTCTGCCTCGACACCGGCCACCACGCGCCCGGCACGAACATCGAGTTCATCGTCATGCAGCTGCTGCGTCTCGGCAAGCTCGGCTCCTTCGACTTCAACTCGCGCTTCTACGCCGATGACGACCTCATCGTCGGTGCGGCCGACCCGTTCCAGCTGTTCCGCATCCTGTTCGAGGTCGTGCGCGGTGGGGGCCTCAACAACCCCGATGTCGCGTTCATGCTCGACCAGTGCCACAACGTCGAAGACAAGATCCCCGGGCAGATCCGCTCGGTGCTCAACGTGCAGGAGATGACGGCGCGCGCGCTGCTCGTGGATGCTGATGCGTTGGGCTCCGCCCAGAACAACGGCGACGTGCTCGCGGCCAACGCCGTGCTCATGGACGCCTTCTACACCGACGTTCGCGCCGACCTCGCCGCTTGGCGTGAGTCGCGCGGCCTGCCGGCCGACCCGATGGCTGCCTACGCGGCCTCCGGACACCTTGCAACGATCGCCGCAGAGCGCCAGGGTGGCGTCCAGGCTGGATGGGGAGCCTGATGACCACCGCGAAAGACCTGATTGCCCGCTCCAACCGCCTCGGCAAAGACCCGCGCGTAACTAACTACGCGGGCGGCAACACCTCCGCCAAGGGCACAGAAACCGACCCCGTCACGGGCGAGCCGGTCGAGCTCATGTGGGTGAAGGGATCCGGCGGAGACCTCGGAACCCTCACCGAGAGCGGCCTGGCCGTTCTGCGCCTCGACCGCCTTCGCTCGCTGGTCAACGTCTACCCCGGTCTCGACCGCGAGGACGAGATGGTCGCCGCCTTCGACTACACCCTGCACGGCAAGGGCGGCGCAGCCCCCTCGATCGACACCGCCATGCATGGCCTCGTCGACGCGGCGCACGTCGACCACCTGCACCCCGACTCCGGCATCGCCTTCGCGACCGCAAAGGACGGCGAGAAGCTCACCAAGAAGGCCTTCGGCAACAAGGTCATCTGGGTTCCGTGGCGTCGCCCCGGCTTTCAGCTTGGACTCGACATCGCCGCCCTCAAAGAGGCGAACCCCGAGGCGATCGGCTGCATCCTCGGTGGCCACGGCATTACCGCTTGGGGCAAGACCTCCAAGGAGGCCGAGAAGAACAGCCTCTGGATCATCGACACCGCCGAGGCCTACATCACGGCCAACGGCAAGAAGGCACCCTTCGGCCGCGAGGTGAAGAAGAACCTCGCACTGCCGAAGGCGGAGCGTCTTGCGAAGGCCGCCGCGCTCGCCCCGACGATTCGCGGACTCGCCAGCCACGACAACCCCATGGTGGGCAGCTTCACCGACGCGGATGTCGTTCTCGACTTCCTCAGCAGTGCGAACGCCCCGAAGCTGGCCGCCCTCGGCACCAGCTGCCCCGACCACTTCTTGCGCACCAAGGTCAAGCCGATGCTGCTCGACCTGCCGGCGGATGCCTCGGTCGAGAAGTCGATCGCCCGCCTCAAGGAGCTGCACGAGGAGTACCGCAAGGACTACACGGCCTACTACGAGAAGCACGCCGACTCGGAGTCTCCGGCCATCCGCGGCGCGGACCCGCTCATCGTTCTCGTCCCCGGCGTCGGCATGTTCAGCTACGGCGCGAACAAGCAGACCTCCCGCGTCGCCGGTGAGTTCTACATCAACGCCATCAACGTCATGCGCGGTGCGGAGTCGATCTCTAGCTACGCCCCGATCAGCGATGCAGAGAAGTTCCGCATCGAGTACTGGGCGCTCGAAGAGGCCAAGCTGCAGAGGCTGCCGAAGCCGAAGAGCCACGCGACGCGCGTCGCGCTGGTGACCGGTGCGGCATCCGGAATCGGTAAGGCCATCGCCACGCGCCTCGCGGCCGACGGCGCCTGCGTCGTCATCGCCGACCTCGACCTCGCCAAGGCCCAGGAAGCCGCAGCCGAGATCGGAAACACGGATGTCGCCATCGGCGTGCAGGTCAACGTCACCGACGCCGACGCCATCGCTGCAGGCATCAACGCCGCTGTTCTCGCGTTCGGCGGCATCGACATCGTCGTGAACAACGCCGGCGTCTCGCTCTCGAAGCCACTGCTCGAGACCACAGAGAAGGACTGGGACTTTCAGCACGACATCATGGCCAAGGGGTCTTTTCTCGTGTCGAAGGCAACGGCATCCGTTCTCATCGAGCAGGGCATGGGCGGTGACGTGATCTACATCGCGTCGAAAAACTCCGTCTTCGCCGGCCCGAACAACATCGCCTACTCCGCAACGAAGGCCGACCAGGCTCACCAAGTGCGACTGCTCGCGGTCGAGCTCGGCGAGCACGGCGTCAAGGTCAACGGCATCAACCCCGACGGCGTCGTTCGCGGCTCCGGCATCTTTGCCTCTGGCTGGGGCGCGAACCGCGCCAAGACCTACGGCATCGACGAGGACGACCTCGGCAAGTTCTACGCGCAGCGCACCATCCTCAAGCGCGAGGTGCTGCCAGAGAACGTTGCCAATGCGGTGAGCGTGCTCACCGGACCCGACCTGTCGCACACGACCGGCCTGCACATCCCGGTGGATGCCGGAGTGGCAGCCGCGTTCCTCAGGTAGTCATGGTTAAGGCGGTAGCGGCGGTCGATCTCGGGGCGACCAGCGGACGGGTCATGCTCGGCTACGTCGGGCACAACGAGCTGCGGCTCACCCCGATCGCGCGGTTTCCGAACGGACCGGTGACGCTCGGCGACGAGCTGCACTGGAACGTCAGCGGGCTGTTCGAGCACGTGCTCACCGGCCTCGCCAGCGCGGCGAAGCAGGAGCCCGACCTCGCCAGTGTCGCGGTCGACTCGTGGGCGGTCGACTACGGCCTGCTGCGCGGCGGCGAGCTGCAGGGCGAGCCGTTCCACTACCGCGACGAGCGCGTGGCCGCCGGCATCGACGACGTGCACGCACGGATCACCTCCGAGGCCCTCTACGCCGCCACCGGTCTGCAGCGCCTGCCCTTCAACTCCGTCTACCAGCTTGCGGCCGACCGGCTCGCCGGGCGCCTCGACAACATCGACGGATTTTTGCTTGTACCCGACCTCATCACCTACTGGCTCACCGGCCAGCAGTTCGCCGAACGCACCAACGCCTCGACGACGGCACTGCTTAACGTCGGCACCGGTGAGTGGGACTGGGCCCTCATCGAGCAGCTGGGGCTGCCGCGCTCCATCTTTCCGGCGCTCATCGATGCGGGCTCGGCGGTCGGTGCACTGCTGCCTGCGGTGGCCGAGCGAGTGGGGCTGCCATCTCTCGAGGTGAGCACTGTCGGGTCGCATGACACGGCATCCGCTGTTGTCGCTGTTCCGGCCGTCGACGAGGACTTCGCGTACATCTCGAGCGGCACCTGGTCATTGGTCGGCGTGGAGCTTCCCTCCCCCGTGACGAGCGAGGCGAGCCGCCAAGCCAACTTCACGAACGAGGGCGGAGTCGATGGCCGCGTGCGCTACCTGCGCAACGTGATGGGGCTGTGGATGCTGAGCGAGACGATCCGCGGCTGGGAGGAGGCGGGCGAGACCATCGTTCTCGCCGACCTGCTAGCGGCGGCCGCTGCCTACGACGGCCCGGTCGCGCTGTTCGACCCGGATGACCCGCGCTTTCTGCCGCCCGGTGACATGCCCGCCCGCATCGCCGCCTGGTTGACCGAACGCGGTCTTGCCGTGCCCGAATCCCGCGCGGCCCTCGTGCGTTCCATGCTCGAGAGCCTCGCCGAGGCATATGCGGCCACCATTCGCCAGGCGGTCGAGCTGACCGGCAAGACGGTGAGAGTCGTGCACCTGCTCGGTGGCGGCAGCCAGAACGAGCTGCTCTGCCAGCTGACCGCCAATCGCAGCGGGTTGCCGGTCATGGCCGGCCCGGCGGAGGCGACAGCCATCGGCAACGTGCTCATTCAGGCGCGTGCGCAGGGAATCGTCGAAGGCAGCCTCGAGGCCCTGCGGTCGATCGTGGCAGCGGCCTTCGTGCCGAAGCAGTACCTACCGCGCTAGCGGCAGCTCGCTACTCGCCGAGCTGCTTCAGCTCGTCAGAGCCGGGGCCGTCGGTCTCGACGCAGGGACCCGCGATGTTGACGTAGATGGTCGCGCCGGCGCCATCCTCAGCAGCGGTCGACGTGATCTCGATGGTCGCCAGCGAGGTGGGGTTCTCGAGCTTGACGAGCGTGGAGGTGTCTGACAGCTGCTCTGAGGTGGAGTCCCAGCCCTTCGAGACGAAGGCTCCGGAGATGCTCTGCTGAATCAGGTCGACCTTGCCGGCCGCATCCGCGGTGAGTTCGGTGAGGGCGGTGGAACGCCACAGGCGCATGAGGCCCTTGGAGTCGCCGTCGCAGGTCTCGGATGCGTCGGTGACGTCGCTGATCGCGGCAGTGATGTCTGGGCTGATCTTGCCGCTGATCGTGTTGCGCCACAGCTGCGCGGCGCTCTTGGTGTCGCCAAGCGAGAGGGCGTCGCTGCCACCGCTGTCGGTGGAGCAGCCACTCAGCAGGAGCACGCCCGCGATTACAACGGCGGTGGTTCTTTTCATGCTGGGGGGGTCCTTTGCGCATCCGGGCGCGTCTTGACGTTAGACACCGCGCCGTCAAGAGTGAGCTTCAAGTCAAGCAGAAACTTTCGCGTCGGCGAATCCCCAGTTGGCGGGTCAGAACACCCGGATGGCGTGCAACCCTCCGTCGACCGGCAGCTCGGTTCCCGTCGTCGATGCCGCGAGTGGCGAGGCGAGGTAGGCGATGGCATAGGCAATCTCGTCGGCCGAGATCAGGCGTCCGATTGGCTGCCGTGCGGTGAGCGCCGCGCGGGCCGCCTCTGGGTCGTCGGCCTCGGCGAGCAGGCGGTCGACCCACGGGGTTGCGGCGGTGCCGGGCGAGACGCAGTTGACCCGCACGCCGTCTTTCACGAGGTCGGCGGCCATGGCGCGGGTGAGGGCGAGCACGGCGCCCTTGCTCGCCGAGTAGAGCGCGCGATTGACGAGCCCGGTATTCGCAACGACCGAGCAAGTGTTCACAATCGACGCGTGCGGCGAGGCCTTCAGCCACGGCAGTGCTGCGCGGGTCAGACGGGTGACCCCGAGCACGTTGACGTCGAGCACGCGGTGCCACTCGGCGTCGTCGTTCGCCTCGATGCCACCGCCCGCGCCGATGCCCGCGTTATTGACGAGGATGTCGATACGGCCGTACTTCGCCGCCACCGCCTCGACGCCCGCGACCACCGTCGCGTCATCCGTCACGTCGACGACAAAGGATCCGTCAATCGCCGTGCGGTCGAACACCGCGACCGTTGCACCGCGCTCGGCGAGCAGGGCAGCCGTGGCGGCGCCGATGCCGCTCGCTCCGCCGGTGACGATGGCAACGAGGCCATCCAGTTCAGTGCGACTCACGCGAGACTCCGTTTCCGCTTGATCCAACAAGAAAGTCGAGGTCGGCCCCGGTGTCGGCCTGCATGACGTGGTCGACATAGAGCTTCTCCCAGCCGCGGGTGGGGGCGGCGTAGGCCGCCTCGCTGCTCACCGTCGGGCGGCGAGCGGAGAGCTCGTCGTCGCTGACGTCCATGATGAGGGAGCGGTTCGCGACATCCAGCCGGATGATGTCACCGGTGCGAACGAGACCGAGCGGTCCGCCCGCTGCGGCCTCCGGCGCGACGTGCAGGATCACCGTGCCGTAGGCCGTGCCGCTCATGCGCGCATCGCTGATGCGCACCATGTCGCGCACCCCCTGCTCGAGCAGCTTGCGCGGTATCGGCATGTTGCCAACCTCTGGCATGCCCGGATAGCCGCGCGGGCCGCAGCCGCGCAGCACGAGCACGGAGTCGGCGGTCACGTCGAGGTCGGGGTCGTCGAGGCGAGCACGCATGTCTTCGACGCTCTCGAAGACGACGGCTGGGCCGACGTGTTGCAGCAGCTCTGGGGTGGCGGCGGCGGGCTTGATGATGGCGCCGTTGGGGGCGAGGTTGCCGCGCAGAACCGCTATGCCGGCATCCGCCATGAGCGGCGCCTCGCGGGGCAAAATCACGGTCTCGTCGTAGACCGGGCGATCGATGAGGTACTCGACGAGCGGCACGCCCGTGACGGTGATCGGCTCGGGGTGCAGCAGGTCGCGCACCTGGGTGAGCAGGGCGAGCAGGCCGCCGGCGCGGTATAGATCGTCCATGAGAAAGGCGCCCGACGGCTGCAGGTTGGCCATGACCGGCACGCCGCTTCCCGCGTCGTCGAAGTCCTGCAGGGTGAGGTCGATGCCGAGCCGGCCGGCGATCGCCAACAGGTGCACGACGGAGTTCGTCGAGCCGCCGACCGCAGCCACCGCGACGATCGCGTTGAGAAACGACTGCTTCGTCATCACGTCACTCGGGCGGCGGTTCTTCTCGACCAGCTCGACCGCGAGGCGGCCGCTCTCGTGCGACAGCGACAGCAGCCGGGAGTCGGGGGCGGGCGTGCCGGCGAACCCCGGGATCGTCATGCCGAGAGCCTCAGCGACGACCGCCATGGTCGAGGCCGTGCCCATCGTGTTGCAGTGCCCCTTGCTGCGAATGGTGGCCTGCTCCGACTCCATGAACTGCCCGTTGGTGATCGTGCCAGCGCGCACCTCCTCACTGAGCCGCCAGACGTCGGTGCCGCAGCCAAGGGCCTCGCCGCGAAAGTGGCCGGTGAGCATCGGCCCGCCGGGCACGACAACCGCAGGAATATCGACGGATGCCGAGGCCATGAGCAGCGCGGGAATCGTCTTGTCGCATCCGCCCAACAGCACCAGCCCGTCGATGGGATTAGCGCGGAACATCTCCTCCATCGCCATCGCGGCCATGTTGCGCCACAGCATCGCGGTCGGCTTCACCTGAGTCTCGCCGAGCGAGATAACTGGCAGGTTGAGCGGCACCCCGCCGGCCTCCCAGACGCCGTGCTTGACCGCCTCGGCGACCTCGTTGAGGTGCATGTTGCATGGGGTGAGGTCGGATGCCGTATTCGCGATCGCAATCTGCGGCTTTGTTCCGTCGAAGGCCTCGTTCGGCAGGCCGCGCCGCATCCACGCCCGGTGAATGTAGGCGTTGCGGTCGTTTCCGGCGTACCAGTCTGAGCTGCGTAGGTGATCCACTCTGATCCACGTCTCTTGAAAGAAGCACATTCCATCTGTTGAAATTGCGTATTACTATTTTGAATTATGACACGGACGTCTGCCGCGCGACTAGCGGGCACCGAGCGCTACGCGCTGGCCGAGGGCATCCTCTGGGATGACCGCGCCGGCCTCGCCGTCTGGGTCGACATCCACAACGGCGACCTCGTTCGCAATCTCGACCACCCCGTGCGCACCCACCTCGACAGCTCGGTCGGCGCGGTCGCCCTCGCGTCGGATGGCGGCTACCTCGTCGCCGGCCGCACCGCGCTCATCGCCGTCGCCCCCGACGGGTCGATCAGCCGAGGTGAGGATCTCATCGAAGGCAGCCTGTCACGTCTCAACGACGGCATCGTCGACCCGGAGGGCCGCTTTCTCATCGGCACCGCCCCCGTTGGCGAGCTCACCGGCGACGAAGTGCTGCTGCGCGTGTCGCCCGATGGCTCCGTGGAGACACTGCGCACCGGTCTCACTCTCTCCAACGGCCTCGCCTTCTCGGCCGACGGCACGCTCTTTCACGTCGACACCTGGCGACGAACGATCAGCGCGCTGCGCGACGACAGCTGGGAGACCGTGCTCGATGACCTCGAGGGCTACCCCGACGGCATCACCATCGACAGCGACGACCGACTGTGGGTCGCCCTCTATGGCACCGGCACGGCGCAGCGCTTCACCCTTGAGGGCGAGCTGCTCGAGACCGTCACCATAGACACCGCAGAGGCGACCTGCGTCGGCTTCCTGCCGCAGGGACTCGCGATCACCAGCGGCGCGGAGAGCGCAAAAGACGCCAACGCTGGCGCCATCTTTCTGGCTTCCGTGGATGCCACGGGTCGACCCGAGAACCGCTGGGCCGGAAGCACCTCGACCCCCTACTGGAAACGAGACACCTGATGAGACTGCTGCGCCTTGGAGCCCCCGGAGCCGAAAAACCCGCCGCCCTGCTCGACGACGACAACTACATCGACCTCAGTGATGTTGTCGACGACTTCAACGAGGCCTTCTTCGCCGCCGACCGGCTCGACGAGATTGCGACGATCGTTGCGGATCGGTGGGATGCGGCGCAGCCGATTGGCGACATCCGCATCGGTTCTCCCATTGCGCGCCCGCACCAGATTCTGTGCATCGGCCTCAACTACAGCGACCACGCCGCCGAGACCGGGCAGGCGGTTCCCGCTGAGCCGATTCTGTTCACCAAGTCGCCAAACACCATGCAGGGGCCGAACGACCCGGTGCAGATTCCCCGCAACTCCGTGAAGACAGACTGGGAGGTCGAGCTCGGCATCGTCATCGGCCGCCGCTGCAGCTACCTCGCCGATGAAGCAGAGGCCGCCGCGGCCATCGCCGGCTACACGATCGTCAACGACGTCAGTGAGCGCGAGTGGCAGGTCGAGCGCGGCGGGCAGTGGTCGAAGGGCAAGTCGGCGCCGACCTTCAACCCGACCGGGCCCTGGCTTGTGACCCCCGACGAGGTTGGAGACGTGCTCAACCTCGCGATGTTCCTCGACGTCGACGACAAGCGCTGGCAGAACGGCTCGACCTCGACCATGATCTTCTCGCCGGCGTTCATCGTGCACTACCTCAGCCAGTTCCTCACCCTCGAACCGGGTGACCTCATCAACACGGGCACGCCCCCGGGAGTCGGACTCGGCGCCAAGCCGCCGACCTACCTCACGGGCGGCGAGACCATGACCCTCGGCATCACCCGACTCGGCCAGCAGGTGCAGCGGGTTCTGCCCGCATGAGGGCCTTCGTCGTCACGGCGCCGCACGTCGCGTCGGTCGACCTTGTGGCGAACCCCGAACCCGGCCCGCACGACCTGCTCGTCGACGTCGAACGGGTCGGCATCTGCGGAACGGATGTCGAGTTCTACTCCGGCGAGATGGCCTACCTCGACCTGGGGCACACCACCTTTCCGCTGCGCCTCGGCCACGAATGGACCGGGGTTGTCAGCGCGGTCGGCTCCCCCGCGCTCGACGGATGGCTCGGCAAGCGCGTCACCGGCGACACCATGCTGGGATGCGGCCACTGCCGCTTCTGCCTCGGCGGCCACCAGCACGTCTGCCCCAATCGCCGCGAGGTGGGCATCACCGACGGCTGGCCCGGAGCTCTCGCCGAGCAGCTGCTGATTCCCGCGCGCTTCGCCCTCGAGATTCCCTCTACCGTCTCGGTGACGGCCGCGGCGCTCGTCGAGCCCGGTGGCAACGCCCTGCGCGCCGTCGACGCGACCCAGTTGACGGCGGGTGAGCCGCTGCTCATCCTCGGCTCCGGAACGATCGGCCTGCTCGCCGCTCAGATCGCCCTCGCCCGCGGCCTCGACGTGCACGTCGCTGGCGAGCGCGCGCTCGACCTCGCCCGCACGCTCGGCGTGCAGCACACGCACTCCTTCTCTGATCTTTCTGGCAACTCATATGCCGCCGTCATCGACGCCACCTCGATGGAGGATGCTCCCGCCCTTGCCGCCCAGCTCGTCGACCCCTCCGGTCGCATCGTGTTGATCGGCCTCAGCCGCGCGCCGTCACTGGTCGATACCCGCGACCTGGCCCTCAAAGATGTGACCGCCGTCGGCATCCTCTCCGCCTCCCCCGGGCTCGCGGGTGCAATCGAGCTGTTTGCGAGCGGCGCCGTGGTTCCCGATGCCCTCGTCGCAGAGGTCATCGGCCTCGCTGACGTCGGCGACCGGTTGGAGGGCAACCGCGGACCGAACGCGGCGGCCGCGCCGAAGGTGCAGGTGGATCCACGCCTATGACCGACGAACGCATAGTTGGCAGCGACCGGGTGCTCGCCGTGCTGCTCGAGCTAGCAGAGCACCCCAGCGGCATCACCCTCGACGAGCTCGCCCAGAAGGTCAACGGCTCAAAGCCGACCGTGCACCGGGCGCTCGCCTCGCTGCGCAAGGCGGGGTTGGCATCCCAGTCGGCGCGCGGGGTATACGAACTGGGCGACGAGTTTCTGCGCCTCGCCTACCGCTTTCAAGACGCCCGCCCCGAGACCGCGCGTGTCGATCCGCTGCTGCGCGAGCTCGCAACCGAGTTCGGCGAGACGGCGCACTACGCGATTCTCGACGGACAGCAGGTCGTCTACCGCGCAAAGGTCGACCCGCCCGTCGGCGCGATTCGCCTCACCTCCACCATCGGCGGCCGCAACCCCGTCTACTGCACGGCGGTCGGCAAGCTGCTGCTCAGCTACCAGATCGGCTCCCTCGCTGACCTTGACCAGTGGCTGGATGGCGTGGACCTACCGAGGCGCACCGAACGAACGCTCGTCACGGCATCCGACCTCTTCGCAGAGGTCGAGGCGACGCGCGAGCGCGGCTACGGCATCGACGACCAAGAGAACGAGGTCGGAATCAACTGCATCGCCCTGCCCGTCTTCCTCGAGCCGGGTCGCCCGGTGTCGGGCGCCGTAAGCGTCAGCGGACTCGCCTACCGGCGCAGCATGGCATCACTCGTCTCGAGCGTCGACATCATGCGCGGCATCGTTGAGGCGCACCTCGGGACGGGCAGCACCCGCGGCTGACTAACCTTCTCGCTGTTGAATCGGACTCGCGCGGCACGGACGCGCCTGCGCGAGAGTCCGATTCAGCAGCGCGCGTTCTCCGCGAGTCGGTTTGGGCGCAATGAGCCGTTCGCAAGCGGCTCATTGCGCCCAAACCGGCTCGCGAGGGGTCCTTTCAGATTGTTAGACAATCTGATACATTGTCTAACAATCGTTGGCCAATGAAGGAGGACTGGATGCTCGAGCCCGCGTCCGTTCTGCCCGAGGCCATCTACGACGAGCTTCGCGCCCGCATCATCGACCAGAGCTACTCTCCGGGTGCCAGCATCACCGAGTCGGCCGTCGCACTGCGCTTTGGCGTTGCGCGCCCCACCGCCAAGATGGCGATCGAGCGTCTCGTCGCCGAGGGTCTGCTGCGCCGCGAGCTGCACCAGTCGGCGCGGGTTCCGCAGCTCGACAGCGCCGACATCATCGATCTCTTCGATAACCGCGCCGTCGTCGAGAGTGCCGCCGTCGCCGCCCTCAGCGCCGTGCCCGTCGACGCCGCGACCGCCCACCGCGCCCTGCTCGCCAGCGACGAAAACTTCGCCCAGAACGACATCGCCTTTCACCGCGCCCTCGTCGCCGGGCAGCCCAGCCCGCGGCTCGCCCGCATGCACGCGCTGCTCATGGGCGAGATCGAGCTGTGCATCGGGCAGGTGCAGGCCGCCCACCTGCTCACCGCGAGCGAAGTCGGGGCACAGCACCAGGGCATCCTCGACGCCATAGCGGCCGGCGATTCGGCCGAGGCCTCCCGACTGACCAGAGAGCACATCGCCGGTTCGCGCGATCGCCTGCTCTCGCACCACCAAAGGAACCACCATGGTTAAGCGCAGTTTTCCCAACCCCGTCGAGCTGGCCAAGCTCATGAAATTCAAGGCGCCCGACCTCAACGGCAAGCGCCGCCGACTCAACAGCGCCCTGACGATCTACGACCTCAAGGACATCGCGCAGCGCCGCACCCCCAAGGCCGCCTTCGACTACACCGACGGTGCCGCCGAGGGCGAGCTGTCGCTCTCGCGTGCGCGTCAGGCCTTCGAAGACGTGGAGTTTCACCCGTCGATCCTTCGCGACGTCTCCACCGTCGACACGACGACCCAGATTCTCGGCGGCACCAGCGCCATGCCTTTCGGCATTGCGCCGACCGGCTTCACGCGGCTGATGCAGACCGAGGGTGAGATCGCCGGGGCAGGCGCTGCGGCCGCCGCGGGCATCCCGTTCACACTCTCGACGCTGGGCACGACGTCTATCGAGAACGTCAAGGCAGCTAACCCCGACGGTCGCAACTGGTTTCAGCTCTACGTCATGCGCCAGCGCGAGATCTCGTATGGCCTCGTCGAGCGGGCAGCGGCCGCGGGCTTCGACACGCTCATGTTCACGGTCGACACCCCCGTCGCCGGCGCGCGCCTGAGGGACAAGCGCAACGGATTCAGCATCCCGCCTCAGCTCACGGCCGGCACGATCATCAACGCGATTCCGCGGCCCTGGTGGTGGTGGGACTTCCTCACCACACCCCCGCTCGAGTTCGCCTCGCTCTCGAGCACCGGCGGCACTGTCGGCGAGCTGCTCGACAGTGCCATGGATCCGTCGATCAACTACGACGACCTCACGATCATCCGCGACATGTGGCCGGGAAAGCTCGTCATCAAGGGCGTGCAGAACGTCGAGGACTCGAAGAAGCTCGCCGACCTCGGTGTCGACGGCATCCTGCTCTCTAACCACGGCGGTCGCCAGCTCGACCGCGCCCCGATTCCATTCCACCTCCTGCCGGATGTCGTGCGCGAGGTCGGCAAGGATACCGAGGTTATGGTCGACACCGGCATCATGAACGGCGCCGACATCGTTGCGTCTCTGGCCCTCGGAGCCAAGTTCACGCTCATCGGCCGCGCCTACCTCTACGGCCTCATGGCCGGCGGGCGCGCGGGAGTAGACCGCGCTGTGCAGATTCTTAGCGACCAGGTTGTGCGTACGATGAAACTGCTCGAGGTCGCCTCCATCGAGGAGCTCGAGCCGAAGCACGTGACCCAGCTCGAACGGCTCACGGCGCGACGCTAGAAACTTCCCCGGCCGTCCACTGGTGGTAGGCGGGCGGCCGGGGAGCCATCACGACTCAAGCAGTTTGACCTCGTCGGAGTCTGGCCCGTCGGTGGTGACGCAGGGCCCCTCCGACTCGATGCGCAGCTGGCCGGTGATCGGCACGACGGTCAAGGTGATCAGGCTCGTCGATGAGTCCTTGGTGAGAGTGAGACTCTCGCCCTCACCGTTGACCGTCCAGCCCTTGGCCTCGTAGCCCTCCGCGAGCGTGCCCATGATCGAGGCGGTCTCGCTCATGAGGGTCGGCACGATCGGTACAAGCCCGCTCGAG
>Ga0247814_10000077_pt1 | contig 92860 bp, 97 predicted proteins | sample UWRJL179409R1_FD_179947 | JGI IMG/M metagenome (GOLD analysis project Ga0247814, IMG submission 179947) | Plant litter microbial communities from Arlington Agricultural Research Station in Wisconsin, United States - UWRJ-L179-409R-1 | ecosystem: Environmental > Terrestrial > Plant litter >... | reverse complement strand
GTCGAGATAAATCTAGGCTAAGAAAGTGGAGGGTATTTACTTTAGAAGCGCCTTGTATGCTACCTAACATTGGCAGTACAATAAATTGTAACTACCGTTAGAAATAGGGGGTATAAGGTGCTTGACATCAGCTTTCGCTATATCAATCGCTTTGCAGTATAGCACTTAGTTGACTAAGTGTCAATACTCAGTTTAGGGTAAACATGAAAATTCATAAGTTCAATAGAGAAAGTATAGTAACCAATAGCATTTTGTCACCTCTGTTACAGCTCGCAAATCCACCAGAAAATTTACATATAAAAGGAAATTTACCAATTTTTCGACCACCCGTTGTCGCCATAATTGGTACGCGCCGTCCAACTTCTTATGGTTGCGAGGTGACACACAAATTAGCCAGCGACTTAGCGGCAAATGGAGTCGTAGTTGTGAGTGGCCTGGCCATGGGAATTGATACCATTGCACACACCGCAGCGCTCGACGCGGGCGGTGTAACTATCGCCGTTCTCGCTCAAGGTTTGCATAGTATATATCCCGCCTCAAATCGTGGCCTCGCCGAGCGTATTACAAAAAACGGCGCGCTCATCACTGAATACGAAATGGGTGAGGAAGCGATGAAACACCACTTCCTAGCTCGCAATCGTATTGTCAGCGGTTTAGCGGACGCTGTTATTGTTACCGAAGCCGCAGATCGTAGCGGGACCTTTTCGACCGTTGCGCACGCTTTAGAACAGAATAAAGAGGTATTTGCCGTACCTGGACCTATTACGAGTTTGTTATCCGCGGGTCCAAATAGGTTATTGCAACAAGGGGCGCACGTAGTTTTAAGCGCTACTGATGTTTTGGAAGTAATCGCACCAGAGCTTATTACAGGCCAGCGAAAGTTCGTATTTGGAAATACGCCGCTGGAAGCGAAGATTATTCAATTAATCCAGCAAGGTGTACGGAGCGGAGATGAACTACTTGAGAAATCTGAAGCCACTACAAGTGAATTCCTCGAGGCTTTGACCATGATGGAGTTAAACGGAACCGTTAAGGCTATCGGGGGCGATAAATGGTCAATATAGGGTTTTTATTATATAATTATACATAGGACTTTCGCACATCGACAGATTGGAAATCATGAGTGATGAAAAGATAAACGATGCAGACGAGCCCGAGGAAGTAAAACTCAGGCTTGAGTTAATGGATTTCGCAGTAGGGCTTATTGCTGCGCTTTACGTTAAAGGGCAGCGCGTCTTGAACGATCGTGACACAAGAAGGCTGCACGCAACATTCCTTGTGGCCTTCAAGGAGTTCAAGAAAGAAGCGGGTAATCATAATATCCGTTTCTCCATCAATACCCACCGAGTGCACGGAACGAGTCCAGATGTATTCAGCATCTTCAGTATCTGGCGTGGCCCGTGGGCGTCGCAAGATTCAGGAGGTAACATCTGGAGATTCCGCTTGGACGACGAGAGCGCGGAAAGAATATTTGTTCGGCAACCAGGTATGCGTGAAGTATACCTCAAGACGGCTGATACGTTCCTGGAGCACTATCGCCCCTAACAATCAAGAAAGTCCGCACGGGCCGTCACATTGTGGCGGCCCTTTAACTTACTTCATTTTTAACCGATGTCCACCAATCAAGAACTGTTCAGTATATTTGAGATACAGCCAAAATAGATAGCCGTACAAAAATATCATCGTCAACATAAAGACGACTAATACATCCTGCGGAGCATTACTTCCTTGAAGCAGTAGCCAGCCAAAATATGTTAGTAGTAGACCATTCCCCATTCGAGCACCGTATGCGACCGCCAACAACTCTTGGTCGAGTTTCTTCGAGTGGTACAACCGATATTCAACAATGCCAATCGTAACTGCAAAAGCAACTAACGTGGCGATAATCCAGACATCAGTAATAGATAGGTATATTAAAATTGCAGTTCCCACTAACGCCGCACTAGAACTGAGTAAAATAACAGTCAACTTGCCGTACTTTGAAAGTATCGTTGGCTTTCCGACAGCCGCATCACCCTTCCGGTCGCGAAAGTCTTTGAGGGATATTCTTGCAACGAAGAAACTAAAAAAGGCAACAAGATACAGCCAAGCAAAGGGTAGCATTCCAGCTCCTGCTTCACGTACTAATAAATACCCAAGAACAAAGCTGACAACAACGTAGCAAAAACTTAGATAAAAAGGAGTAAGGATTGCTCGATAGGCGATCCGGATAGGAGGCAGTGAGTACAAGGTGTTCAATATAATACTCACAACCATCACAAAGCCAATCAACGGGCTCAAGAAAAAGCCCACGCCAATTGAAACCACGGCACCAATAACCGCCAATACGACAAGCTGCGTGCGCGAGGCAGATCCGTTCGCTAATGGCCGCTCGGAATTATCTTTTAAATTAATGAGGTCAATTTTCCAATCCACTAGATCGTTCACACATGTGGCACAGAGGTAACTAAATGCAAGCATGACAATACCCGCAACAACGTACGGGACCGCGATCAGCTGACTATCAGTGTGCAGCGCTATAGACAGCAACATAAAAAGCACTAGCACTAGCACGGAACGAAATCTCAACATCTTCCAGGCGGTCCGTAAAAAAGATTTCATTATTTGCTACTGAAGTACACAACTTTAAACGGTGCAAGTGTAATAAGAACGGTCATATAGACAATCCATATAATATGAAAGAGAAGTAGTACCGACAATGCAATCCAAGCAGCAGAAACAATCATCATTGGACGTTTAGTCGCAATGGCGTCGCGACCAGAAACTCGAATAGATTGATAAGAAAAAATAGCAGCAGCTATAAGGGCGACGAGTATTGCCAATCCTTCATTATTGAATATGGTAGTCATATAGGTCAAGAAAGAATCAATAGCCATGAACGGGATGAATATGAGATATGTTATCGCACCCGAACCAATAGCGATAAAGACTAGTGAAACAATAATAGCGACTGCCGCTGTTACTCGTTGAGCGACAGTCATTGTGCTCTTTTTGCGGATTTTAGGTTCATTAACGGCAACGGTCCATAAATATAAGCGATAACATACCCAATAAGCCCCAGCTAGAATCAAGAAGGTAATAATCGATACCCATATATAAGAAGCTGTTTTGTTTGGGTCAAAGGCAACATCAAACAATTGCCCTGAATCGATTTGAAACGTTTCAGCATATAGCGCCTGAGGAACGAGGATGAATTTTATAAAGGCAACGATAGAAAGGAAAAGGGCGGTAAGTATCATCCACGCAGCACTAAGCTTTAAAATCTTAGAAGACCACGCAATAAATAATGCGCTTAATACAATAACAACTATTCCGGTTAGAGAAATTTGTAGCAGTGTTGGTCGCCCTCCAGAGATGCCGGCGAAGGTTGGTGTTAGCGCCACCAGTACGATGCTTGCTAGGCTAAATAACGCAAAGGGTACGGATAGTTTTTTGAAGAAGTCTTTTCGGTTTTTTAGTACGTCAGTTTTTTTCATTACTTTCAGTTTTGTCATAAGCACATTCTAGCATAGGCAAGTGCTCGCGAGTATGTTTACAATTATACATAAAAATGATATAACATGTTCAGCGTAGAGTGTTCGTCGTTAACCGACTGAAACTTCGCGAGTTCTTCAAACCGTCCATAAGAGAAGGGTACGCCCATGAGTGCCACACCGAAAACACTCAAAGAGGCGTCCCTGTCTCTTCAAAAGTTCATTGATCATCCAAGAACAGTTGGGGCGCTTCGAGCGCAAGCTCCGCGTCGGCTGGTTGAATTTCGAGGTAGCAGACCACATGGTTACATCTCAAAAAAACTGGCCATAGACTACAACGATTCGTGGAAACTAAAAATCGTTGGCAAACTTTGGTTGAATATGTTTTTCGTTGCTCCCATGAGTGATGGCCAACATGTTTTAAATATCTTCGTCGAAAGCGAAATCGAGGATGCAAAAGCTCGTTTCGGGCTTTGGAACATGACCGAAGAAACTATCCGAGAAATCAAACCCTCGGAAATCTCGTACAACCTTGAAAAAATGCAGTATGTCTACAAAACTATTGTAGAGAAAACGATTGGCGGGTACGAAACGCCAGAAGTTCCGCAATACATTTAACAACGGTTTGAAGCAAGCCAGCCCCCACCAGGGCTGGCTCTTCATTTTCTTAAAGCTTTACAAATGATAGCAATTTGTATAAAGTAACGCCTTGTGTTTAGCTAATAAACGATTCATCACATAAAAACATAAGAATAGAAACGTACAATAGAATATATATGAGCAAGAATTTAGTTATCGTAGAGTCCCCGGCAAAAGCCAAAACAATCGAGAAATACCTCGGTAGTGACTTTACCGTACTATCCAGTGTTGGTCATATACGCTCTATTGCCAAAAAAACGAAAGACGGCACGCCGCCAATTGATGTTGCAAACAACTTCAATACTACCTACGAAGTAGATGTTGAGAAGAAGAAAACGATTACCGAATTGAAGCGCGCTGCTAAAACTGCTACCGAGATCTGGCTTGCAACCGATGAAGACCGCGAAGGAGAAGCCATTGCTTGGCACCTTTGCGAAGTTCTCGGCCTCGACCCAACTAAAACAAAGCGAATTGTTTTCCACGAAATTACTAAAACGGCAATCGAAGAGGCTATTAAGCACCCTCGTACTGTTGATATGGAACTCGTTCAGGCGCAACAAGCGCGTCAAATCCTTGACCGTCTTGTAGGTTTCGAGCTTAGCCCGGTTATCTGGCAAAAAGTTCCTGGCGGCAAATCTGCTGGGCGCGTGCAATCTCCTGCGGTTCGTTTGCTTGTTGAACGCGAACGCGAAATTCAAGGCTTCGAAGGCTCATACCAATTTAAGGTAACTGCCGAATTTACTCAAAGCGGCGAAACAGTCAAAGCCGAACTTCCACAGAAATTTAAAACCGAAGAAGAAGCGCAAGCTTTCCTCGATTCACTGAAGAACGCAACCTTCACTGTATCCGACGTTACTACCAGCCCTGGCACTCGTAACCCTGGTGCACCATTTACAACCAGCACCTTGCAACAAGAAGCCAACAGCAAGCTCGGCTTTGGTGCCCGTGCAACTATGAGCAGTGCCCAAAAGCTGTACCAAGAAGGTAAAATTACCTACATGCGTACCGACTCTAATACGCTTAGTGGCCAAGCTATCGCCGCAGCTGCAGATTATATTAAGTCAGCTTTCGGTGAAGAATACTCACAAGTTCGCCAATTCAAAACGAAATCATCAAGCGCCCAAGAAGCCCACGAAGCAATTCGTCCAACTGATATGTCAGCTGAACGGGGAAGTTCTAACGAGTACGACCAAAAACTCTACGACCTTATTCGTCGCCGAACCCTTGCAAGTCAAATGGCTCCAGCAAAACTCGAAAAGACTGTCGTTACGATAACCGTCAGTACATCTGAGAAGACATTCGAATCTAAGGGTGAGGTCATCATCTTCCCTGGTTTCCTTAAAGTGTATGGCGCTGGCAAAAAAGATCCAGACATTCTTCCAGCAATGCACAGCGGCGATTACCTTCAACTTGAACATGCCGATGCCCGCCAAACGTTTGCCCGCCCACCAGCACGCTTTACTGAAGGTTCACTCGTTAAGAAACTTGAAGAACTTGGCATTGGCCGTCCATCTACGTACGCAACTATTATTAATACGATTCAAGTTCGTGACTACGTCGAAAAGGGCGAAGGCGAAGGCGATGAGCGCGATGTTATTACCTTAGGTGTTACACCGGGCAACGATGTTGTGCGCGAAGTTGTCAAAGAAAAGACCGGCGCCGACCGCGGCAAACTTGTTCCGACATCAATCGGTATGATGATGAGCGATTTCTTAACTGAACACTTTGAACAAATTGTAAACTTTGGCTTTACCGCTGAAGTAGAACAAGACTTCGACCAAATCGCTGCTGGTGCACTTGCTCGCAACGTTATGCTTGAGAAGTTTTACCAACCATTCCATAAACTCGTGGAAGGCGCTGGCGACATCGACCGTTCGAAGGTAGCGCAATCTACACCTATAGGTACCGACCCTAAGAGTGGCAAAATGATATACGCCCGCTTTGGTCGCTTTGGCCCTATGCTACAACTTGGTGATACTGAAAGCGAAGAGAAACCAACTTTTGCCCCTATGCCAAAGGGTGCTCGCATCGAAACCGTTACGCTTGAAGAAGCCCTCAAAGCTTTCCAACTTCCGCGTGTTGTTGGTGAAACAAAAGACGGTTTGGTTATTAAAGCTAACATCGGTCGCTTCGGCCCATACATTCAAGTAGACAAACTATTTGTCAGTATTAAACCTATTGATCCGCACGATATTACACTCGAACAAGCTATCGAACTTTATAACGAAAAACTTGTAACTGAAGCTGCCAAAAACATCTCTGACTTTGGCGATGGTATTAAAGTGTTAAACGGTCGTTATGGTCCGTACATCACCGACGGCAAAAAGAATGCTAAAATTCCTAAAGACCAAAAGCCTGAAGAAATTACGCACGAGCAAGCGAAGCAAATGATTGCCGATGCACCTGCTGCGAAAACTAAGGGTCGTTTTGCGAAGCGTACTACTGCTGCCAAGAAGCCAGCTGCTAAAAAGAAAGCTCCAGCCAAAAAAGCTGCGAAGCCAAAGACAGTCAAAGCGACTCGCACTCCAGCAAAGAAATAACTTCTCGCAATTACTTATTAGACAAAAACTTATTTTTATACTATAATATCGATAGTTTTTCACCCACTCGTTAAAGATAGTTGGTGAGAGATAGTTCTTGCCACATCTTCGTTCTAGGAGGAAGTTATGTTCAGCTTATTTGCGTCATCCCTCACGGAGGTGTCAACTCTCAACGAGTCAAATCTCATGATTTTTGGCGAATCTGGATTCTACGCAGCACTCATCGTATTGCTGTTGCCGATTCCCGTGTTCGTCCTTGCCATGCACAGGGACCGTTTCAAGTTGTCGATATTCGTGTCGACACTCGCTACCCTCACCGGTATTGCGTTGTTCATTCTGACCGCGACCAGCGTTCCAGAACCGACGCCAACACCGCTGATGATCGTAACGCCGCTGTTTGTCCTTGCGGTAGTAATACTCGCATTCAGCAGCTACTTCGCTTACGACAATCGTAGGCTTCGCAGTATCGGCGGCGGACAGGTACCAGAAGACGCCTTCGAATATTACCCTTAATCGGCTGGAGTTTCCGGTCGCCTTATTCGTATAGAAAGTAGACAAAGATGACTATTCAAGCATTGCTGCTCGAGGCGACAAACGTGTTCTTGTTGGATGCAGCAGGAACGGTTCTGCTTTTCCTTGCAGGCGCCACCTTCCTAGTGGCTCTGACGGTTCGTTCGGTCCAGTCCCTCAAGGGTAAGGCCAGCGGCATCACGCAGCACCGGCTCATGGAAGTGTACTTCTGGACGTTGGTTGTCGCAGCATTCGCAATGGCCCTCAAAGCCTTTTCCGACGTACTGCTTACCGATGTTTGGGGTGTTATCTTCCACACCGCGTTCACGTTCGGGCTCATCCACTGGGCTCGCGTAGAGTGGCGAAAGAAGGCAACCTCACCGTTCGACGACTCACTGCAACAGGCGTACGACCAAGTACGAACCGGTCAGGTAGACATCGACGAAGAGTGGGAAGACCTGCTTCAGGCAACAGAACAACACCCTTAGCCCCTTTGTAGGGGACGCGTGAACACTGCACATGCAGAATCCGCGTCCCCTGCAACAGGGGCTTTTTCATGTCCTAAAATAATAGCGGGTAAGGGGTTAGATACCGCTTATGCTTACTTACCACACCATAAACTGTGGATAACTAAAAGTCCCAGAACACTATGTACATGCACTGTCGAATTTATGCTATAATTGAATTAATATATAAAGTCTTTGACATTATTCGTATAATCTTATATAATGATGTAAATACTTAATAGATTTTAATTACCTGTGGTGTGGTGGAAAGAAAGATAGAACATACATGACCGATACTGCAACTGAAACGAAACAAATCGACCTCAAAACTGGGGTTAGCGACGTTATTGCCCTCATTGATCAAGAGCGTGAACGAGAAATTATCACTCGTCGCTTTGGCCTATACGACCGTCGCGAAACACTCGAACAAATTGGTGAACTCCTTGGAATCACTCGTGAACGTGTTCGTCAGCTTGAAAAAGCTATTCTAATTCGCCTTAAAATCGCTGCTGAAGAAGGCAAAACTGACGCCGTTTCTCAACTAGAGAAAGTGTTCATCCGTACTTTAAGCGAAAACGGCCGCGCCGCTCGCACCCAAGACCTTGCTGATAAAATCTACGGCAAAGCTACTAACCAACAAGAACGTGCACACGTTGCATTCATCGCTACGTTAGCTCCTGGTCTTACTACTCTTGATGAGAACGATAGCTACTTCCAGGCTGTTGCCATCGCTGACTACGGCGACGAAAAGAAGCTAAAAAGCCGTGTTGATGAAATCGTTGCAGTTGTTAAAGAAGCAAAAGAACCACAATCTGTGGACCAACTTTTCGACAAACTTAACTACGAACAGCCACTTCAAGTAAGCGCTCTTGCAAGCATCAGCAAGCAACTCGCTCACCTGAAAGACTCATGGGGGCTTACAAAATGGCCAACTGTTAACCCTAAGAACATCCGTGACAAAATTTACGTGATTCTTGCGGATAACAAAAAGCCTATGCACTTCTCTGAGATTGCTAAGTCAATCAAGGGTAGTACTTTCAAACGTAAAGACGTCACAACTCAAGCTATCCACAACGAACTTATCAAAGACAAGCGCTTTGTACTTATCGGCCGTGGTATCTACGCCCTCGACAACTGGGGTTACAGCAAGGGTACTGTCAGCGACATCATCTCTAGCGTATTGAAAGATGCAAAAGAGCCACTTCACCGCGACGAAATCGTGAAACGTGTACTTAAAAGCCGCCAAGTTAAGGAAACTACAATTCTTCTTAACCTTCAAAGCAAAGCACAGTTCAAGCGAGTTGCGAAAGCGACATACGTACTAGCTGACGAAGTTTAGTTCACAATTCTATTCATAAAGAAGTCCTGAGGGGCTTCTTTATTTTTTATGATAATATGTTATAATAATTCTATAGTTCACTGATTAGTGGACGCTTTGACAACCAGGCTTCGGCCACGAGCACGTTAGGTAGATAATGACATCTATAGCTGAATGGCCGATTGCGGCCGTTACTGTTCGACTCGACCAGGCTGGCGAAAGGGGACCGTTGGAGATTCCGACAGCCCAGATCATCGAGCTCATCACAACAGCAATCAACTCCGGCGATGGAGGCTCGAGGGAGCGGCTCGTTACTAAGGACTACTTCGACAACGAAGACGCCATCATGCTCGGCCAAGACTCGAGTTACGCACCGCGACAGCTTCTCATCGTTCCATTCGACGAGAAAGAGCCGTTCTTCTATCTGAACCGCAGATACAGCGCAGTTCGCGTCCTGAGCCACACGTGGAGTGGCAACAGGGGAATGAACATCATCACCGAGAAAAACATCATCGAGGCCACGATTGATTTCGCATTGCGCCTCGAACTGGCATACCAAGATAGCGTCGCATCGAGCAAGCGAAGCTAACCAGCCCGTCATCGAAAGAGCCCGTTACCTTCATTGGTACACGCATCGCTCGTCGATGGCGGGCTCTTTTAATATTGATATTTCGAATAAATATGCTATAATATTAAAGGTTCCTGAGAAGCAATTATTCTCGGAGTTCATTTACAAGCAATTGATTACGTACGCCCCTTAACCGGGTTTGCACGTCTTAAGAAGAGAGGACAGCAATGTCCAAAATTACCCAACGCCAGCACATCACTTCAAGTGCAGGTCTGCTCGAAGTCTTCATCACGAAGTACCTGACGAACGTCGGGATTCAGATTCAGATTGTCGAGATGATCGCCAAGGAACTTTTCGGACAGACCGTCGGACTTGGTGGCGCTGTGAGCGAAGAGGTTGCTCAGACACCCTTCGGCCTGTATATCTCAGCACTGGAAGATATCTCTGCTGTCAACAACAACAGGGAAGTCACCTTCGACCTGGACCGCCTCATTGAAGGCGCCGCGTCCTTCGAATTCATCGTGCGTTATGCACGCAAGGTTGATTCGCGAGTTCTGCCGAACTCGGTCGTACCGCTCAACAAAGACGTAGAATACTTGTTGGCGATCTTCCACGAGAACATGCGTAATCAAGCTTAACTACTAGCTCTAACGAGCATCCACCCCGCACATGCGAACATCTCGCTGTGCGGGGTGTTTTCATATCTTGATTTTTTAAACCATTTATGCTATAATAAATACATATCAAAACGCTCATGTTGCCTTATGACATCAGAGGTGCGAGAATAGAAACAACTATGGAATTCATTGGCTTATTTTTCACATTTTTACTTCAGTGGTACGTCTGGTTACCGATTGTCTTAGTGTTGGCTTATTTAACATGGAAAAATTACAAAAAAGCTGAAGTTATCGCGAATATGGATGGTGTTTTATTGATTCTTGAAATCCCTAAAACAAACGACAAAAGCGAGCTTGCGGCTGAACAAATGTTCGCCAGTCTTCACGGTATCCTCCGTGACAAAGGCGAGCTTAAAGAAAACGGGGGAGTGCAAGAACACCTTAGTTTTGAATTTGCTTCAGTTAACGGCCAAATCCGTTTCTACGTATGGGTACCTAAAAACCTTCGTAGTTTTGTCGAAGGCCAAATTTACTCACAATATCCAACGGTCCAAATTCGCGCAGCTGACGAAGATTACACAGCGCACGAACGCGAACACACTATTGTCTATTCAACCGACATTACGCTTTCTGAAACAGATTTCTTACCTATTAAATCGTTCCAAAGTTTCGAAGTTGACCCACTTGCAGGTATCACCGGAACACTGGCGAAACTCGAAGCAACCGGCGAAGAAATTTGGGTTCAAATTCTCGCTCGGCCTACTGCTGATGAATGGCACAAACAAACCAGCAAATGGGTGAGTGGAGTTCGCAACGGCAAAAGCAGCTCAATGAAATTGGGTCTTAGTTGGCTTCCGCAAATGCTTGAAGCACTATGGAAACCACCTGAAGCTGGTAGCGGTGGAGCAGTTACCATTAAAGAACTGAGTGAGCGCGACAAAACTCGAATTTCTGAAGCTGAGAAAAAAGCGACCAAACTTGGATACGAAGTAAAAATTCGTATTGCCTACCTAGGCGATAGTACCATTAATGCCCGTCAACAAATGCAGGCAATCGTTGGTACTTTTAAACAGTTCAACAGTACAAACTTGAACGGTTTTAAATCAAGTAACGCAAGTTTCAAAAAAGAAGACCTCGCTGTATATCGCAACCGTTCATTCGGTGGCGGCAGTTATATTTTGAACATCGAAGAGCTTGCGAGTGTATACCACTTGCCGCACACTAGCGTTGAAACTCCGAACATCGTTTGGGCTACTTCTAAAACCGCTGAACCACCTGCGAAACTACCAATTATTACAGGTGATACTGCAATTGATGAAAACATCAGTGCCTTCGGTTTAACCAACTTCCGCGGTATCAACCACCAATTCGGTATGCTTCGCCAAGACCGTTCTCGCCACGTGTATATCATTGGGCAAACCGGTGCAGGTAAATCAGGTTTACTTGAACTCTTTGCCCTTAGCGACATCTTCCATGGCCACGGCTACGCTATCATCGACCCGCACGGCGACTTTGCTGTCGACAACATGCGGTTTATTCCTGGCTCGCGCCTTCAAGACGTTGTGTACTTCAACCCAGCAGACACTGCGTACCCACTTGGGTTCAACCCACTCGAAGTAACTAACCCAGAACAGAAGAGCAACATTAGCTCAGAAGTTATTGGCGTTCTTAAGCGTATGTTCGGCGAAAGCTGGGGTCCGCGTTTGGAATACATTCTTCGTTACACCATTCTCGCATTGCTCGATCGCCCAACGACAACTATGCTCGATATTACCCGTATGCTGACCGATAAGAAGTTCCGTAAAGAAACTTTGGCATATTGTACTGACACCGTTGTGTTGCAATTCTGGAACGTTGAGTTCGCAAGCTGGAATGACAAGTTCCAAGCTGAAGCAATCGCTCCGGTACTTAACAAGGTTGGTGCCTTTACAGCTAACCCGACTATTCGTAACATTATCGGCCAACCAAAATCTACCTTTAATATTCGTGAAATCATGGACGAAGGCAAAATCCTCATCGTAAACCTTTCAAAGGGTCTTATTGGTGAAGACAACGCGGCGATTCTTGGTGCCTTCTTAGTTACCAAAATTCAGCTTGCAGCCATGAGCCGTAGCGACATTCCAAACATTGCTGACCGTCGTCCGTTCTATCTGTACGTAGACGAATTCCAAAACTTTGCGACTGATTCATTCGCGACAATTCTTTCTGAGGCTCGTAAGTATGCGCTTAACCTAACTGTAGCTAACCAGTATATTTCACAAATGACCGACACCGTTCGCGATGCCGTATTTGGTAACGTTGGTACGATGATTTCCTTCCGTGTATCTGCAGACGATTCACCAATCCTTGCCAAACAATTCGAACCACAATTCGAAGCAAATGACTTGCTACAAATGCACAACCGTCACTTTATTGTGAACATGGTTGTAGCAGGTGAGAAGACTCCAGCCTTTAGTGCAACTACCCTCACACTTCCTCCAGAACAAATCGATAACACTGGCCGTATTATTGAAAACACTCGTCGTCTTTACAGCCGAAGTCGCGCTGAAGTTGAAGAAGAAATTAGTAAAGATGTGAAAGCGCAGATGGCCGAACAAGCTTCCGGCAATAACGGCGGGGGGGGAGGCGGTGGCCAAGGCGGCAACCGTGCCCCACAGCGCCCACAATCTCAAAGCCAATCTAAGCAATGGCCAATCGACGCAGGTGCCAGAGCTGTCGGCAATACTGTTAAAACTCCCGAAGCGCCTCAAAATGCTCCTCAAGGAGGCCAGCAAAATACTCCACGAAACCCAATTCAAGGTGTTCAACAACTGAGTGTCGCTCAAAACAATGGCGGTCCAGCACCCGACACTGCTTTCGGCAGTGAAGGCGATGCTCCTGTTAAGAAGAAACGTAAGCGAACTCGTAAGCGTAAGCCAGCAGGTGACGGCAGCGCTCAACCTGCACAATCAATTACTATTCCACGAAGTGAATAATTGAGGCTTCTGAGTAACTGTTGTCATTGCGCTTTGTTGAAACTTTCCAGTTTGAAAACTTGTCAAAATTTTTATATGCTTATAGTACATGGTATTACTTGCACCGGGTTACTCGTTATCGCGACTAGGTACGCAAAGAGGCTTCACGATTGTTGAACTTTTAATTGTGATTGTCGTCATAGCGATACTTGCTGCAATAACAATCGTTTCTTATAATGGCATCACCAACCGGGCAATCCAAACGTCTTTACAATCCGATCTACGAAATGCGCAAAAAACAATACAACTAGCCGAGCTTGAGGGCGATATACCTACAGACTCAAGTGCATTTAAGGCAAGTAATGGCGCGGTGTATCAGTATACCTACGATAACAGCACGAGCCCAAAAGCATATTGTCTTACCGCAACAATTAAGGCGACTAGTTTTTATATTAGTACCGCCGGCAACCCTACACCAGGTGCGTGCCCAGGACATATTAATGGCATAGCGCCACCAACTCTAGCATGGGCTACTACCGCCGCCGGGTCTGGCCAGTGGTGGTCAGCTGCAATTTCTGATAATGGTCAAAAAATCGTGACTGCTCCATACGCCAGTGGATTTATCTCTAGCTCGTTAGATGGTGGTGCAACCTGGACAACCAATGGCAATTCAAGTGGAACAACAGCATGGTATGCAGTAGCAGGGACTCCAGACGGTTCAACATACTTTGCGTTAAACTCTCAAGGCGCAGTGAGAAAGTCAACAAACGACGGTGTTACATGGACGCAGGTTGCTGCAAACATTGGAGCCGCAAGAATCACAAATACTCTATCGGTATCGTCAAACGGTAACACTGTAGCCGCATTACGGTCAAACGGTGTTTCGGTTTCATTAAACTCTGGGTCAACCTGGGCATCTCCGGTAGCTATTCCTGGTGGAACAATAACCGACATGGCATTATCTGACGATGGCAATTATTTATACGTCACAAGCTCTGATGGCAATGTATATAAAAACGTTTACAGCGGGTCGGCGTGGAGTGGGTGGTCTAGCTTGCCAAACATGGCTATCCAGGCAACAGCCGGAGCTTCAATGATTGATACCTCTGCCGACGGCTCAAAAATATACGCAATTAGTCCAACTATATTCAAGGCTTCTTCAGATTACGGAGCTACAGGAGTTACAAAAACGTTTCCTACAAATTCTGCTAAAGGTGATTTAAAAGTGTCTGCAGATGGAACGCGACTTATCGGCCGTGACAGCTCTGGGTTTATATATACTTCGATAAACAGCGGCGACACATGGACAACACATAATACTGGACCAATGATCGATACTGCCTGGGGTGCAGTAGGCGTTTCTAGCAATGGGGCCTACATGGTTGCTGGTATAAGCAATGGTACATTCATGAAAGGTTCTTTCTAAGAAAAATATCATCCGGAGTACAGTGCTATAATAGTTGTATGGAAAAAGAGAGGCCGGAGTACGCAAAAGATACGCGCCCCAATCGCAAACGAGCGTTGCAAATAGGGGCAATTGTCGTTGGCGCAATTTTAGCTACGGGCATTACGTACGAAGCAGTTAAACCAAGGTCTGATTTTGAACGCTCAAGCGAGTTCAGCGCTACGCCCGATTGGGAACAAAACTTTATAGATACGGATCGCTCTACACTCGATACCAATATTTGGAGCTATGAGAATTCACCCGATGTTCCAGGCTATAATGACGAAGCTCAGGGCTATACCGATTGGCGCGAGAATGTTCGTATTGAACCCGGAATAGGACTCGTAATTGAAGCTCACAAACGCGATTATCGCTATCCAAACGACCCTGCAAATAAAACATTCGAATATACCTCTGGGCGAATAAACACCGTCAATTCACTCAGCTTTGAATATGGTAAAATTGAAGCCCGAATGAAGCTTCCTGAAGGGGAAGGCGTATGGCCGGCTTTCTGGTTGCTATCTGGCAACGAAGTTCACACCCTTGATAAAGATTTTACGGAGAAAGAAAAGCAAGAACAAAAGTATTATTTGCGTAATGGCGAAATCGACATTATGGAATACTACGGCAATAACCCCAACGTGATAGAGGGGACTGTCCACACTTACAACGACAGTAGTTCAAAAGGCATACCAGTTGCCGACGTAACTCATACCTATCATACGTACGGGGTAGAGATTACCCCCGATGCAGTATATTGGACCTTCGACGACAAACCATACCACCGCTTCCTCAGAACATCGAACGATCCAAAAGAGTGGCCATTCGGTAACAACAACGAAATGTACGTTATCTTAAACCTCGCAATGGGTGGGCCAGCCGGGGAAATTAACGACGCCCAAGAACCTTGGCGCTTAGAAGTAGCAGACATTGCCTATTACGATTACACAGGCGATAACTAAAAAGACCCTGGCAACAAGCCAGAGTCTTTTTTTTCTTATTTAATTAAGGTAATTGAGCGGTTAATTCGTCGAGTGCAGCATCGTAGGTTTTCACCGTAACACCACTAGCTACCAATGCATCCATTTGCGGAGTGAAGTCGGCGAATGGCGTATCAAACTCCTCAACATCGGTTGCACCCGTTGGTGCGACTCGGTGGTATACCAATACTAACCACGTATTAGTAGCTTTAGCTTGGTTAATCCACGATTGATATTCGGATAGTGTGGTCGTGCTCTTCATATTCTGAACCCGAACTCGGTAGGCATCGAAATTATCTTTCGAGTTGTACCCCTCGTCAACAGTACGATGTGAACGATAGTACTTTTTAAGTTCCGTATTAACCGCCTGGTTGTAATCACCATAAGGCGAGGCGAAGTTCTTGACAGGCGTACCCGTTAACGTTTTCAAATAGGTTTGCGAATTAGCTACTTCGGTCGTAAGTTGCGCTGCGGTCAAAGACGTGAGCATTGGGTGAGTAATGGTGTGTGAACAAATTTCATGACCACTATTCTTGAAGGTCGTTACTGCCTGTTGAGCTGCAGCATTGTCTTGAATATATTGAGTTGCAAAACATTGCGTAGACTTTATCAAACGGGCATTCATAACCGGAAGTGCCGTTGCAGCGTTGTCTTCGTGCCCATCATCAAAGGTAAGACTTACAAGTGGGCGGGTAAAGCCGGTTGGCGCATACGCACCGACGTTTACATCATCTACACTCAGGAAACCATTTGAAGCGATGAACAGGAACGGTGAAACACTCACAGTGCTGGCTGGAACCGTAAAGGTTTCGGTATATTGTTGCCAAACCGTCGATGCGTTACTAGCTGGGAAGGGTTGCGGCATACCAAAGTATGAAACCGAGCCATCTGCTTTCGTAAACATCACCACCGCTTGAACCCGCGTATTTGTTTTATACCAAGCAGTGTAGCGGTACTGGTTGCCCGCAGTTAAAGCGAACGGTTGCGGATACCACTTAGCATCACCGTCGGTATAGTTTGTAACGGTTACCTTGGCGCTTTTTGTTCCAGCGTGACCATCATTTGTAACGTACTGGAAGTTTGCCGTGTTCGTGCCCCATTTATTGCTAACCCAGTTCGCAGGGGATGTGGAAGTGCCGGCTGTTTCGAGTGAAGGGTTTGCGATAGGGTTCGTTGGCGCCGTTGCAGCGACAACACTCATGTCGTCAATTTGTAATGTTCCCACCGCTTCAAGTACGTGGTAAACGGTCAATTTAACCGCGTTTGCGGGCGTTGTAATTGTTTTAGTGGTAAATGCCCACGTTGAAGTGCTAGCAGGCACAGACGTCGTTAAATCGGTGTAGGTTGGGTTGTTTGCAGCGTCGAACGTCACAAGAATTGTGCGCGTTGCAACATTCGCTTTGTAGTAGTTGCTTACCTCGTACAATTTATTACCTTGCACGCTAATAGGTTCAAAGTACCACTTAGCATCGCCATCAGTACGGGCGGTCATTTGCACTTGGCCGCTTTTTGAACCGGTTTTGCCGTTCGTTGCATAGGTAAAGGTAGTCGTGTTCGTACCCCATTTACTCGTAGCCCAGCTGACTGGCGCAGTAGGGGAGCCTGTTGCTGTTTCAAACGAAGGGTTTGGCACAAGGTTACTGGTTACCGGTGGCGCTACTAACTCGTAGGTTAAACTCGCGTCATCAATTTGTAATGTTCCCACCGCGGAAATTAAGTGAAAAACACGTGCCTTGGAGGTTCCCGCAGGGGGAGTAAAAACCCTTGATACTTGTGTCCAGGCAGTCGCACTTGGCGCTGCCGTTAGCTCGGAATACGAGAGTACTCCAGCGGTAGATTCGTACTCAATCACAATGCGCGTTCCTGTTGTGGCTTTGTAGTAATCGGAATACGTGTACTGTGTTCCGGGCGTGACCGTAACGGCATTCGCCATCCACTTAGCATCACCATCAGTGTAGGCAGTTGTTTGTACTTGCACACTTTTACTGCCAGTTCGTCCGCTTGCTGAATAGGTGAATGTTGTTGTATTGGTACCCCATTTATTATTGGTCCAGCTTGTTGGAGCTGCAGGTGTGCCACTCGAAGTTTCAACCGAAGGGTTTGCTAACAAGTTAGCAGACGGAGCGGCTGATACTGTATGGGCGCCAAAGAAAAGCCCTACGCCTACCGCAAGAAACCCGGCCAGCATTAATAGTTTACGTTTCATGTATTTCATATGTATACCTCCTTAATTATCGTCATCAATCTTTCATCAAATTTTCAAAAAATAGTATCTGTGAGATGGCATGCTCTAGCGAATGGGCGACCTCCTACAGTCAGCCATGTTCACTAGAGCATGCCGGGTGCGATTCACGTATCGATACTTTCCACCGAAGGGGCGGAGAGCATCAACCCATGTGCTTCGCGTGCTTCTTGGCGTCGCCTCATCCAAACGTATGCCAGGAAAACTGTTCCCAACACCACCGAGATGATAGCGATCCAAATAAGCACAGGTGACCAGCTCAAATACAGCATCAGCAGGCCACCGAGCGTAAATGTACCGCCACTTGCTCCTTGCATTGTCGTGCCTTCCTACCAAGATAGTTCTGACTGAATTGCGGACCGTGGGTGCCGGCGTGCGCTGTACGATTTCACCAGCGACGCAATAACCCACGTATGACGAACTAAGGCGAAGAGGATTTCCGGAAGCAGCAACGCAGCCACCAGCATCATCTTCCACCCTAAGCGACGGACAGTAATCGTTTGAAAGATTACTACGAACCCCAAGAACCAGTAGTCTTTGATGTCAGGATCACCCATTGAAAGGTTAACCCCAATCAACACGAACCACAGATAAAAGACCGGAATACTTAGGTAGGCATACCACATCGTCACAATGCTCTGCCATGTTTCTCTCGTCCAGCCGCGCCGGCGTAGCTCGTTGATAGTTCCATGGACCCACCGGGTACGCTGCTTCATGAGCTCGGGGATTGTGGTCATCAAATCGGTGTAGACATGGCAGTAGTAGTTGTTGATACACACCCAACCCATCCGCTTGATTTCGAGTGTTGCCTCGAAATCCTCCACGAGGTTGTCCCTCCTTTCGGCGAACAATACCCCTCGAGATTCCAGCACGTCCAACACTGCTTTCATGCGCAGCATACTGCCCGCGCCTGACATCGTGTGAACGTCCTTCCGTAGTCGGTTGTTCCCGGCACGGGTGTACTCCAATTGCTGGACACCCGAAAGACACCTCGCGAAGAGGGTCTTGCCAAGTTTTTTCTTGCCATCGCAGACCGTCGAAACACCGCCAACCTCTGGTCGGCTGTTCAAGACGTTTACGGTGTTTTCGAGAAAGTCGCTATCAGGAATCGTGTCGGCATCCATCGTGAGGATGAACTCCGGCAACTCTTCACTTGCAGCGATTACACGTACCCCCTCGTTGAGGGCACCTGCTTTAAGAAATGGGTTGTCGAACATCTCAACAACTTCCACTCCATGGAACGAACGCGCCGTATCTGCAGTTGCACCCCAATCGGTGCAGTTGTTCACAATCACGATGATTCGTTTCGGTGGCTTCGACTGTGAAATCAAAGCTTGCAAGGTAGCGCTAATTTGCTCTGCCTCGTTGCGCGCCGGAAGAAGTATTGCGACATCTCCGTGCTTAATCCGCGAAACCAGGTTTACTGCATGCGGCAGTGTGTCTGGCCTTACGTCATAACTTTTCATCGGGCTAGCCACAACATGACGGCCAAACGAACGGTTCATTCTGTTCCTTCTCTCTAGGTCTAGGAGCGATAGGCAATACCAAATTATCAAAGGCCGCCTGGTAGGATATAAGAACTATAGCATCGCTTAAGCTTAGTCGTATGCGAAAAATCTCTCGTAACTCAGCATTATCTCAAATTGATATACAGTCCCATTGTGATATAATATCCAACACGTTGTTCATCGATAGAGAAGAGACGAAATTGGCAGACGACGAAGATAAAGAATTGATGGTCGAGCTTGACACGCTAGTTCAGCAGGTGAATCTCGAAGATCTAGGCGAGGACATCCGCACACGATCCCGAAGGCTGAACGAAATTTGCTTGGCAATCGGCATGCAGACCGAAACTAACTACGACGGTTGGTTCGGACGTATCGAAGCCGACCGACTGCGAGTTGAACTGTACGACCTGTGCGCGAAATACGTACAGCTGTACAACAAACAACTCGACACCACGTTGCAAATCGAAGCAGTGTTGTTCTACGACGACGCGTTTGCACTCACTTCCATATAACCCCGCCCCGATGAGAGCCCCGCGCCCTCTCGGCAGCGGGGTTTTCTCATTACAATGGTCATGCTTGAGTTCCTCTATTTACCCCAGTACAATTACCCTTATGTCAGCCGAGTTTTTTACTACATATCCCGAAAGCACAATCGCTGCTGCTGTTGGTAATATGGAAAATACTATGCGCACCTACGATTACGTTATGGAGTACGTTATCGAGATCCAAGAAATGTATTCGTACATCCCTAATGGCGAAGTAGAGCTTATGGACATGCTTCGTGCAGCTACGAGTCTTTTAAACCACCCGACCGACGAATTAAATGACGGCGTTGATGCTGTATATCACGGTCAGCTGCTTGGCCTTGAATTTGTTAATTATTTGCAACCTGACGATGAAGTTCCCTACAAAACCGGGTTTTCAAAATCTTTTCTTGATGTTCAAACAGGCTTAAGCAAACTCACTAGCCATACGTTCGAGCCACAAGAACTGCAACGCGCTCGGCTTGCTCAATCTATGTTCGAAGACCTTTCCGCGCCAATGGTTGAGAACGGCCTCAATCCTATTTACGAAGAGTTTGGTAAAAAGGCCACCTCAAAACTTAGCGATGAAATTGCGCATCAAGAATTAGCAATGATGGGCTTCCGGCTTGTTGTTACCGAGGCCTTAAAACCAGCATTTAAACCAAAACTCGTTGAACAGATATTATTGCGATTTGATAAACACCACGTACCAAGCGTTGAAGAAATAATAGATACGCTTGGCACAGAAGAGGCTATGCATTTCGTAGCATGGGAAACTATCTCCCACCATGCGAAGGTGCTTTATGGTAAATATGACCAAATAAAAACAGACGAAAATGTTCAACAGCAGCTCACGGAATTTAACGAGAAACAAGAACTCTTTCTTCCAAACGATCTGCTCACTATCGATGGAAATTTCTTTGCCGTGCCGAATGATGACATTCCATTTAAATACCCGGCTGGTACTGAGATACGGGGGATTTTCGGTGGGATTCACATGGTGCGCGTACCGACCAACGCACAATTGCTCAGGGTGATTGAAGCCCAAGGCGACGATGAAACTATCAACGAAGAAGATAGAGAATATGAAGACATGGAAGCATCGCCAGCAATTCGCGTCTTAAGCCCTATGTACGTTGCTGAAAACGATGTTGGTGAAAGTTTTTCTGAACCAAGTAGCGATGACTGGATCGATATTCCACTCAACTACACAGGCACCACCTATAGGCGCATTAAAGCAGACCAGGTTGAGCCCGAAGCATAAGTTTGCTATAGTAACGAAGTAATTAACAAATCGTATATCCAGAGTGCAACGAGAGAACTAGCTCTATGACTTGCCGGCAACCAGCTAAACTTCGTTTAAGAAGTGAAGAAAAGGTGCCCCTTCTAGCCTGACAATTTACTCATATAATATGTTAACTCAATAATATGAATAAATATGCAGGGAAGATAAAAAGTATCTAATACTCCTTTATTTTTCCGCGTCGGCGAAAAGATATACAAAAGGAGTATTTTTTTATGTCAAAAGTAACTATTTTCAGAACCGCCGAAAGCGTATCCCCAAAGCACCCAGATAAACTGTGTGACCAAATATCTGATGCAATTCTTGATGCCCACCTTCGCGAAGACCCGTTCGCGCGCGTCGCCGTTGATGTAGCCGGTGGCCACGGTACAATTTTCGTGACTGGCGAGGTGAGTTCGCAGGCGGTAAACGTTGATATTGCGGCTATTGTAAAGCGTTTAGCGGGCGACGTTGAATTAGTTGAACGAATATCTGCCCAAAGCCCCGAAATCGCCCAGGGTGTAGACACAGGCGGAGCAGGGGACCAAGGAATAATGGTGGGATATGCCACAAACGAAACACCAGAACTTTTACCGCTCGAATACGTGCTGGCGCGAAAACTAAACCAATATTTATACAAAATATGGCCATTTGACGGCAAAACTCAAGTCACCACTATTGATGGTGAAGTTTCAGTTGTCGTTGCAAGCTTTCAGCACGCCCCGCACGACACATTAAAACAAGAAATTATTAACTGGGTCGCCCAAGAACCACTCGCTGTTGCGACCTCAAACGCTATTACCATTCATGCCAACCCGGCAGGGGATTGGGACATCGGCGGTTTCGATGCGGACGCTGGGCTTACCGGCCGCAAATTAGCCGTCGACAACTACGGCCCACGCGTACCCCTCGGTGGGGGAGCGTTTAGCGGTAAAGACGCATCAAAAGTAGACCGTTCGGGTGCATATATTGCGCGTAAAATTGCCGTTGATTACTTAAAAGCGCGTAGTGCAAAAGAGGTATTTGTGTACCTGGCCTACGCCATTGGGTATCCCGAACCGGTTGAAACAACCGTAATCATTGATGGAGTTCAAGAGAGGGTAGTAGGCTACAACCTCACCCCTAATGGGATTATTGAAACACTAAACCTCCGCCAGCCAAATTTCGAAGCTAGCGCCCAGTATGGTCACTATTGATTTTTAGCCCATTTTATACTATAATTTCCCTCACTGATTTAGCCGTCAAACCACTGTAAGGGGGTGCCCAATGCGCACACCGGCTGAAGATGAGCTCCTTAATTTGTACGAAATCGATTTTCGGCGCATGACTGACGAAGAAATTCGCGCGAAAGTAGCCGAGGAGTACGCTCGACAGCACCAGGGCATCCCGCCCGAGCAGTATTTCACGGGTTTTTGGAAGAGGTGGCAGCACCATGGTTGATGTTGTTTACAAAGAGTACTCCGTGCTCTATGCCATTCGAGCGTTTTTTATCAAAGCCTTTATAAAAGTTTTTTCTTTTATTGGCTTTGTTATTCTTCTGCATGTGGCCATCGTTCTGTTCGTGGGATATTTCTTGTTCCTCGGGCTGTTCGCGTACGCATTCCTCAACACTTTCTTAGGTCAGTTGCTTAACTCGCTGTAACCCAACAGAAGGGGAGCACTATGAGTACAGAAGACCTCGACCCAGACCATTGGGACGACGACACGTATATCGGCTATCTCAAGACGAGGGAAATCCTCAAAGAGATCCTTGCTTCGAAGGCGCTCAACGCACTCGAAGAGCGACCGTACTGCGTAAAGCTTCACATCCTCGAACGATCCCTCGGGATTTACGAGGCGCGATACCTTCTTGCCGCAAGGCAGCCCATCTAGACAAGCAGGGGAGTAGTAATGGATGCATTTTTTGAACAGAAAACCGCCGAACTCAGCCGTGCGCAGTCGCGATACACTACACTGAACCGTGACTATCACAAGGCCTGCAGAGCTTCCGACATGTCTGGTGCGGAGAAAGATTTCGTGGATGTCATGTTCACAGGAAATCTGCTGTTCTCGGTATTCGACACAATTTTCAAGCTCGAAACCGAGCTTGGAGAAGCCCAGGAAGAGCTTGAAGCAGAGCGATTCGACGACGAAGAAAAAGAAGAGGCGACATCCGCCGATACCTTCAACATCTACTCGTATCTAGGGAACGTCACTCTCGACCGCTCCGTTCTGTTCGTTTACGGAGGCGCCATAGTAGTGATTGGATTCATCCTGCTGTGTGCGAGAATCGGATGGTAGGGCATCATAAAAAACCTAAAATACCCCGCACTCGCGGTAGAAGAGCCTCGCTCTCCCGCATAGAGTGCGGGGTTCTTTTATTGCAACCTTGCGCTCTCTAATAGGTGAGCGTATAATCCTCACAAATGCCTATACCGGAATTCAAGCGCACCGACGTATTTCAGCAAATTACTAGTAGCTTTGATTTAGCACGTGAACTTTCTATCGAACTCGATACGAGGGGCGTCCCTCCAACTGAAAACGATATCTATGCTGCCGTATACGTAATGAATCAACATTTAATGAGTGTAAAACAGAACGTACCGACAGTTATTAAAGCAGGGGAGGCCTATCTCGACCTACCAGACGACAAAATGGATGTAGAATTCCTCCCAGAATCTTTAATTGAACAAGCGCGTGTCGAACAAGCTATCGTCCGCGGTCGCGTTGAACGTTTCCATTGGTTCGGTTCAGCAACTTTAACTGCTTTTGGGGCACAAATGTACGGTGTAGAACTCATCTCCCCTTATCGTAAATACCACTCATCCGCCTTCGTGCCTGTAGAATCTATCAGTTTGCAGCTCGCCAGCTAATCTACTCACTTATGCTCGTACCCCAGCACAAACTGTGGTAAAATACGGCCAAATGTCACGAGAGTTTCTATATCAGTTCGAAAAAACGTACGATGAACAACAACAAAACCGAGTACGTAACAGCGCTCTTCGTGATGGCGAAATTTATACTGCCTTCTCTAAACTGCAAGCTCGCTACTCTCCCCACGAAGCGCTAGCGTTCCCTGTTAGGCTAGAGGCCGTACCGTCACTCTCCGACCCGCATCGTCGCAACCCGATGGCAACTATCGCCGTTAATATGGTGCTACTTGACCAGGATTTCCGCCCTAAAAACACAGAACCGCTTCAAGCAATGATTCAAGATGGTATTTGGGAAGTTAAACAGCCTATTCCTGTTAATGAGGTAGGTACAAAGCCTATTAATACCGGATACTTCCTATTAGCAATGCCGAGCGACCCACAAATCAGCCAAATTGATATCGAAGGCCGCACAGACCCACGTTCTATGGGTTTTTAGTATAAAATCCACCTCTGTTAATCCAGGGGCCTTTTTATGCCCCTACAGGGGAGTGGTCAAATCAACTATTTTCAGGTCCGAAACAATATAGAACAAAAGTAGAACATGAGCTATATGGCAGCTTAAATATGAAATACATATATAAACACGCCAAAATGTAAATAATCGCACGCAGGCTAGCTAAAACGTTAAAGCCAGGCAGAAATAGGTAGGTGCATATATAAATAGAGAATTGGTAAAATAATTCCAGAAATTAGGTTGGTAGAGTGGCATTACAATGCACAATCCAAACATAGACTTAACGTCGCACAATATATCTTTTACGCAACACATATAGGTATTAATAGATGACTACTTATACGTCTTATATACTATCCTAGAAGGGTACTATTCGTAACATTGCCTACAATTACACTATTCTTATTAACTAGTGTTACATTGTTACATCTACTTTAACGACCTATATGTATATATAGCCTGTATGAGCGTGCGTTGTCATTTATGTCACAATATGGCCACATTTGCATAGTTATCCACAACGTTGTGTCGCTATTTGCTTTTTCCGTGAAATGATTTCGTACTACTCCCCATCTTCCCTCCTACCCCATTATTTGACGTTTGCATGTTTTGATATTAAAATATACTTTTTTTACCAAATATAATTTTAGAACAAAAATAGAACATTGAATATACAAAGGGTAGGGGGATGAAGTACTGGGCTTGACCTAGCAATCATACTTGCTGGCTGCCAAGGCGTCGCTGCAGTTACTTGTACGCAGCGCGTCCGCTCACACGTACATCAATATACTGCGGGCTAATGTTTTTACTTTGTAAATAAATAAGTGATCGGCTCATATCTTCAACCTGCTCCCCCGCTCCCCTGTCTGTTGAAAGTTTTACCCGCGTTGCAATATCTTTAAGCTGCACATCAAGCTCACGAGTCATTCCTGCAGGGAGAATAGCCTGGGTGACTACGTATCCCCTCTCCCCTGCTTGGGCGACAACTTTACCAAGGAAACCAAGCAAGCGACTGCCGGCAACAGTAGTACCTTCTTCAGGGCTCACGCCGCTTTCATCAACAATTTGTACCTCTGGTGCACCGTAGTAATTAGTTTCAAATACCACGCCAGATTTATCGACATAGAACTGATTACCATTAATTTGCCAACCAGCAACTGGTTCGCGGAAGGTAACTGCGAATTGGGTATCAATAATATCCTTAACGCCGCTAACTTTAATAGATTCTACCTCTGGAAGCGAAGCAGCAACGTAAGCGCTCAGTGCATCTTCATTTAATGCAAAACGAAGGCGCTCTGCAGGGTTAAGGCTAAGGTAACTGTTAACGGCTTTTTCATACTCAGCACCTTTAAAAGAAGTTGTTAATTGCTTTGTAGACGAAGTGACACTAACTTCGGCCATAAGTTGGCTTATTAAGATAGCGAGTAAAATAACAGCGGTCAGGACAATCAAAAAGATACCACCAACTTTACGGCGCTGAATGGTGAGTTGGTGGGCTTGGCCACGCGGCGATTCGGCTAAAGGTGTTTTCTTAACGCCACTCAAGGTTTGATTACGACGATACTGGGTACTGGAACGAGGTTGCTCGATAGGTGTTTCATCGACCCGTCGGCGGCGAGGGATGTCGTTTTTAGTTTTTTTAGATCCGAAAGAAATCATGATTATGCTTTTAGTATAACACCGACAGAGGCTACTTGCGTGCTGCTAAAATCAGTTTTGCCATGTCTTTTGCGGCATCGGGTTTTGCGAAGCTCGCAAAGCGTCGAGCCATAGCCTGAGTTGCCTTAGGATTATCGAGCAAATCAGTAACGGCCTGCAGTAACATTTGCGGGCGATTCACCATATCATCTTCAATTAACACCACGGCTGCTTTGGCATCTTCATACACAGCAGCGTTCTTTATTTGGTGGCCACCAGTTAAAGCTGCATTTGGAACGAGAATAGTAGGTTTTGCGAGGGCGACGAGTTCAAGGATTGTGGTCGCGCCCGCACGCGTAACGACAACGTCGGCTGCACCCAAAAGTTGCGGCATTTTGTTGGTGAAAGCGTGCAGCTGAAAATTCTCACTATTCTTAGGCAGTTTATCTTTCAGTTCATCATACTGCCCTACTCCACTCAGCAAAATAACAGAGGCGGATTTTTGTAATTTCTTTAAAATAGCGACAACTGTTTCGTTTAAGCGACGCGCGCCTAAGCCTCCACCAGTAATAACAATAAGGGGCTTGTCGGGGTTGATCCCCCACTCTCGCTTAGCGTCCCATTGTTGGGTTTTGGTATACGGTCTAAAATCGGTATTAATAGGGATTCCAACATATTTAGACTTACTTTTCGGGTAGTGATAATACTCGAGTGGGGCCCCTGTTCCGATAGAGGTGGCCCAGCGCGACAAAATACGGTTAGTTAGGCCAGGGTGCGCATCGGAATCATGAATAACAAGAGGAATTTTTAATACCCTCGCAGCCATACCTACCGGTAAGCAGACGTATCCGCCTTTGGTGAACACAACATCCGGACGCCAAATGACAAGCTTCACGAGGCTTTGAACAAACCCAACACCAACCAAGAAGCCGTCGCCGAGATTCTTAACCATTAAAGAAGGCCACAGGAAATGTTGCAGTAAACTGAGGTGGTAATAGCGGCGAAGTTTGCCTGCCGTAATAGTTTGCACGGCAATAGAATCATCAAAAGAAGCCATAATTGTGCGAGCTTGGGGAGCGAATTTCTTATCAACCCAAAAGCGTAATTGTACCTTTGGTTGCTTTGAACGAAGCTCTTTAAGAACTGCGACGACTGGCGTAACGTGTCCGCCCGACCCCCCGCCGACTGCGAGAATCTTCATGGTCTTCCTCCTTTATTCTTGATGGATGCACTGTGTAACGTGATATTTGATAAACAAAGCCAAGTGCTGCGGTAAGGAATATCATACTGGTACCGCCATAGCTAAGTAGTGGCAAAGTAATACCCGTGAGTGGGAAAATCCCAATCATTGCGGCTATGTTAAGAATAACATGCGCAGCTATCCAGCCGAAGACACCGGCTACGGCCAGCTTTAAACGTATATCAACCAAATGGTCTAAGACACCCAATAGACGCATCAGAAGGGCTATAAACAGGCCCATAATCGCAACCAGCCCTACGAACCCAAACATTTCGCCCATCACTGCAAAAATTGAGTCATTAATAGCTTCAGGCAAATAACCGGAGGCTTGAACGCTCGAACCAATACCAACGCCAAATAGCCCGCCTGAACCAATTGCTATTTTTGCGTGCTGCACATGATAACTGTCGTCGTCACTTGTACTCGAGCTATCGCCCTTTAAATACGTAGCCACGCGTTCAATTCGGTGTGGTGAAGTGAGAATCAGCAGCGAACCGGCCACAAGCAACACGCCAATTAGCCCCAATATCAGCTTCTTGCTCAACCCTGCTACAAATAACATCGTAGATACAATCGCCGTAATAGCGATACCCGTACCAAGGTCTTTTTGAATAACAATCACAAACAATAAGGCGAAACCGGCAAGTATAACGACAGGAATAAGCGTCTTAGCTCGGTCGTTAATTAAACCTTGTTTCTGGCGAATGCCTAAAAATACTGCCAAGTACAGCAATAGCCCAAGTTTAAGAATTTCTGCAGGCTGGAGGCTTCCGAGCGGCCCAAGGTAAAACCAACGACTTGCCCCATTAGTAGCTGCAGCAATACTCAACCCCGCCGCGCCTAATACAGCTAATAGAGTACATGCAATAAAACCGACAACTAATAATTTGGTGCCGTGTTTAAATGCCCATTCATAGGGCACTCTGGCCATTATCGCAAAAGCAGCCCCTGCGAGTAAAAAGCTCACAAATTGTTTAACGAAAAAATACGTACCTGAGTATTCGTAGCCGTTCAATGTATTCAAAAGGTTGGCACGTTGCGGTCCGATGGCATACATCATCAACAAACCGATTAACATGAGAATAAGAGTAAAGACGATAATCAGCCGGTCGGGGTGGTGTTTACGCACCACTTCACCGCCGTCGCCACGAGTTTTAAAACCTCGACGCTGGCTCCATCCCACCCCATTTTGGGCCATACTAAATATTGCCTCCAGCAAGTGCAATCATTATTCCAATAAACGCACACACCGTACCAATAATCCAGAAACGCATTGTTACCTTCGTTTCAGGCCAGCCAATAGCTTCTAAGTGGTGATGGATTGGTGCAGAGATAAAGATTTTACGCTTGAAGACCTTCTTGCTGAAGATTTGAATAAGGCTTGAACCGGCTTCGATAACAAATACCAAACCAATAATTGGCAAGATGAAGATAGAATCTGTAAGCATTGCTACTACACCAAGCGAAGTACCGAGTGCAAAGCTCCCAACATCTCCCATAAAGAAGCGAGCCGGGTAAATGTTAAACCATAGGTAGCTAAGGAGCGCACCCACAACGGTGAAACAGAAACCAGCCATAATGCCGTTGCCTTGCAACAAAGCAATCACGCCGAAGCTTCCGAAGGCGATTGCAGCAAGCCCACCAGCAAGGCCGTCAAGGCCATCGCTAATATTTACGGCGTTACCAGTGGCAACAATAACGAAGGCGAAGATTGGAACAATTAACCAGCCAAGCTCCCAGGGCCCAATGAACGGAACGTGAACTGCACTAATGCCAAGTTTTTCGAAGAAGAATAAGCCAAGGCCTAGCCCAATTGCGGTAATCATCAGAAACTTAAGGCTTGAACGAAGCCCCGCTACCCCTTTACCGCCGCCGCGAATGTTAATAATGTCGTCGATGAGCCCAACGATTGCACCGCCAGCAAGTGCTGCGAGTGGCAGCCATGTTCCAGCGCGGTCAAAGTTAAACAGCAAGGTTATTACAATAATCGCAAATACAAATACGATTCCCGCCATTGTTGGAATGTTGCGTTTGAATTTATCAGCATGAAGCTTCGTGAATACTTTGAGAGCTTCCCCTGTTGTGCTTTCGGTTCGTTGGCGCTTCCAAAACTTAAAACGGTATGCGACAAAGGTATACACTGGCGTCAACACCATTGCTAAAATGAATGCCGCAACGCTTAAAACAAAGCTTCTGACAAATTCGTTAATGAGCGCGTCTGATACTATATCCATGTTTATCCTTTGGGTTGAATCTTTAAATAATCGAGCATCCAGTTAGAAATATCGGTAAAAATCGGTAGTGCATCACGTGCACCCTGGAGCTCTTTGTTGTCGCCTGATACTGACACCATTATGACATACTCAGGAGTTTCCGCACCACCGTATCCAAGGTATGTACCGATAGTTTCATTGTCGCTATAGCCACCGGTTGGCTTAATAACCTGTGACGTACCGGTTTTACCACCAATACTATAGCCAGCTTTGTCGTAACGGCTAAATGCTGAGGCACGAGCAGTCTGCATCATTTGGCGCATTTGGTCAGAAGTTGATTGGCTTACGACACCCGTTTGTAGTGGCTGTACGGCTGTATTTTTTTTATAGACACCATCAACCATTTCGCCAGCTAGGATAGTTGGTTTATAGTACGTACCGCCGTTAATCATGGCACTAAAACCGCCACTTACCTGCACCATCGTTGCATCGAGTCCTTGGCCAAAGGCCATGTTCGAGTAACGCACTGCGTTACCTTCACCGTTCGGGTCGTCTGGTGATACAAGTGTACCTTTCGCTTCGTTCGCAAGCTCAATGCCAGTATATTCACCTAAACGGAATCGATTGTGAAAATATTCATACATTGTATCGCGAGCAGTTTTAGTAATATTCTTGCCATCACCTAGTCGTTGGGCAACGGTAACAAAGCCTGTGTTAAGTGAAAACGTCAACGCAGTTTGGAACGATATAACACCCGTCTTACCTTTCGTTGCATTGCCAATTGTAATGTCCTCAACCTTAATTGAATCGGTGTTATTGAATGTATCAGAGGCTCTAACGACATTCTTATCGATACCAGTAGCCATTGTAAACGTCTTTACATCAGAACCCGGTTCGTACGGCGCTGAAACAGTACCATTGTTAAATGCACCTGGGTCTTCTACTTCATAATATTTACCCGGGTTGTACGTTGGGAAGTTCGCCATCGCCATAACTTGACCATTATTCGGGTTCATAACAAGCACACTCCCTTCTGTAGCACCTGTCCGCTTTAACCCATCAGCAAGCGCCTGTTCAACTCGAGACTGGACGTTACGATCAAGTGACATGACTATGTTTTTGCCATCAACAGCCGCTTCGCGTACGTTGTTATCTCCAATCGTCAGCGGTACATCGCTGATGTCTTTCACTGTTTGCAAGTGGCCATCAACACCTTTGAGTGCGTCGTTCTCATAACTCTCAAGACCGTAATTGCCTTCACCTTCAGTATTTACGAAACCAAGCACTTGAGACGCTAACGATTCTTCGGGATATACTCGCTGTGAAACAGCTTGAAACCCAATACCTTTCAAGCCGGCTTCTTTAATTTTTTCGGCCTGCACCCTTGTTACTTTATTAGCAACTACTCTATACAGCAGCTTTTTGTCGTTAATTGAAGTAGCGTAGTCGTCACGGAGGTTGCCGCCAGCTACTTTTTTCAAAACCTCAATCATTTCAGCAGGTTTTGTAATATTGGTAGGTTCAACAAACACTGTGTAGACAGTTTCGTTTAACACCATTTTGACTGGAGTTTGACCACTCAGTGCGTAAATCTCACCCCTTTTAGCGGGAATGAGTGTGCGTTTTAATTGCTCGGTTTGAGCAAGACTTACATAATAATCATGTTGAATGACTTGCAAATAAAACAGACGAATCACAAAAATGGCCGCAATCCCTAGGATTACCGCCGCAAGTATTCGTGATCGACTGCCTTGGCGTAGTACTGATGGTTTCATATAAATATAATAATCTATTGTTGGACGTATTGTGTGTCAGCCGATGCGGTCATTTCCTTCGCTACACTACTATTTTTCACCGTTTCAAGTGCAGTTAAGCGAGTGTTCTCAATTTCAAGTTCGCTCTTTTGTTGATCGTAATCAGCAATTTGAGAGTCAATCTTTTGCATCTCGTAGTCATAACCGGTTGTACGAGTTGCTTGAGTAACATAAATGAGCCCGAGAACGATGATCATAAGTGCGACAAGAACAGTATGAGCGACAGGTCCAAGCTTGATAGCCGACACGTAGCGTGTAGTGTTCTGGTTGCGTGACCAGTTCTGCTGACGTCGATTGACGTAATATGATGTTGATTGGTTAGACATTGTGGTGAATGCTTCGCTTTTTGTTTTTGTTTAGTTTGTATTTTTTGTTTTTGAGAACTATTCCCTTTTGGCGAAGTAAACATGCTAAGCATGTTCTTCAGAGAAAATTTGAGATGCGGCCCCTAGCCCTGCCCTGCTCGTGTTAGAGGATGTCCACCCGCGCTGCTATGAGACAGCGCGGGTTTGATCCGAATAGTCGTTAAACTATTTTACGCGGACTGCAACAATTTGCGCTTGGTCGTTGTATTGTACTGGGATGTGAATTGGCATGGTGTTTTGCCCTTTCGTTTTTTTGTTTTATTTTTTCACTGCGACGCGAAGCTTTGCACTTCGAGCACGCGGATTGTGAACATCGTCGGTGGCTCCACTGACAGGCTTTTTAGTGATAACTTCTAGAATTGCTTCCAGCCCATTGGCTGTTTGCTCTTTAAAGAAGCGTTTTACTAATCGATCCTCTAAGCTATGGAAACTGATAATCCCTACCCGGCCACCTTTGTTAAGGAGCTTCAGTATTAGTGGGAGAACTGCTTCTATTTGCCCGAGTTCGTCATTTACGGCAATGCGGAGCGCTTGAAAAGTACGCGTGGCGGGGTGGGTTTTAGACCATCGTCCACGGTGGTGTTGCTTAATCAGTTCGGCGAGTGAATGTGTATCTGCAAACGGTCGTCCGGCTACAATCACTTCGGCTAAATGCCTTGCCATGCCATATGGTTCATCGCCATAGTCATGAATGATTTTCGCTAACTTATCTACCCTAATGGTTTCAATCAGTTCCGCAGCAGTAATGCCGTTTTGCTGATCCATACGCATGTCGAGTGGACCGTTGTGTGAGAATGAAAACCCTCGTTCGCTCTGATCGAGCTGTGGTGACGACACCCCCAAATCAATCAGAATTACGTCGAATGTCTTGCCTTCTTCTACAAGTTGCGTTGCCGCAGATGAAAAGTCGGAGTGCATTAGCCGTACGCCTTTAGCTTCGAGCTCAGATAAATGCGCAATTGCATAATCGTCGCGGTCAACCAGGACGCTTTCTTTATAGTTTCCAGTTTTATTCAAAATTACATTGGCGTGTCCAGCGTATCCTGCAGTTAAGTCTAAATAAGACTCGCCTACTTCGGGCTGGAGTAACGTTACAACGCTTTCAAGAAGAACTGGAATATGATGTGGTGGATGTTCTTTACTCATTCTCCCTATTATAACCTAAGTTTTAATAAGTAGAGTTCGAGATCACCTAACTGATAGTGAAGCTGTTTGTTTTCGCAGGTGTGTTTGTTTTTGTAAAAGTCGTGATAGTAGATTATTGGGGGCGCCTTAGAGGCACTCATACCCTACTACTATCAATGTTGAGAGACTTATGTGTGAGGTGGAGTTTTGGGAGGTGTGTTTTTTTGGAACAAGGTACGCCAGCTTGGTTAATGTGTTGCTGGTATCCACGCCTCACTACCAGATAGTTGATCTCGAGAGTTGTTTCTCTCTTTCAAGTTGTTAAAGAACCGACAGTTAAAAATTATTCAGAATCGACTGGCATAAGTCGCCAGTACGCACCAGCTCGAACAGCTACAATATCGCGAGTTATGCCAGCAAAATCAAGAAGATGCTGCTCGATAGTTACGCGACCCTGCTTTTGATCAAGGTCTGCTTCGGTTTTACCACGGCGAAACTGTACGTTAACGTCAGCAGTTTTCTCGTCGAGAATACTACCGGTGCTAAGTGCTGGTTCAACCTCTTGCGTCCATACCGATTTTGGGTATAGGTGCAGGTATTTTCCGAATCCCCTAGTTAGGACAACGCCAGATAGAAATTCTTCTCTAAGCTCGGACGGTACTGTCAATCGACGTTTATCGTCAAGCTTTCGTTCAAAATAATCTATACGAGCCACGTTGTTTCCTTTTGGTGGGTTGGTTGGTTATTTTTTAAATGTGTTGTTTGTCTTAGTGGGCTCTTTTTTCCACTGAACTTAGAATACTACCCACACTTACCCACGACAACCCCCAATTTTGACAATCTTCGCATTACCTGTTGGTTTATCCACAGAACTGCGGATAACTATTATGGTTAACAGATTGAGGGCTACAGTACACATATGCGAAGAATGTGATGTAATTATGTATTAGGTCGTAGTTATCCACACTGCATAGTCCGAAACTCGGTTTGGTAACTTCTCAGAGGGCGCTTTATGGGGTAGCTTCTCCCGTTTTTTGGTTACGGGGGAAGCTTACGCCCATGGCGCTAGCGATACCCTCTTTAAAGTCACCTAACCGAGTTTCGGCTGCGTGATGTGGTATGACGTGTAACGGTATCGAAAAATAGTTGAAGGAGTTTTTGGGTTTAGTTATGGCAAAAGTTTGGTCTTTAAATAAGCAATCGAAGCATTAAGGTTAGCAACGGGTCGAACATTCGCCGGTAATTTCTGCATATCCGTCGATCCACCAACAGACGCATGAGTCACCCATTGACCCAATACATCCTCCGGTAAGTCTTTAAACGCAATAAACTTATCATCATCAAAGGTTAAAGCATCAACTGTATGACCGCCGAATTCTATGGGAAGCTTATATTTTCCGTTAGGTAATTTCCAAGAAGCTATAATTGCACCTTTTTTAGGAGTTTCAGTTACAATATGCCGTTCCATCTGTAAACCGACGAGTTTTAGCTTTATTTTTTGGTCACGAGTTGAGCCGTACGTCAGAATCCCCATACTCCAGCCAGGCTGGCTTTTAGCGAAGGCAATACGCTCTCGGGCACCCGGTAGTAATAACTCACTAGCGGGGGTCGTGTAATTAAGTTCATTTACATAGAGGTTTAATTTTTCGTGTCCAATTTTATCAACGATAAAATCGAAAATGAAAAATGAAGTACCCTGTTGTACGTGTTTAGCAAATTCAATACTAATATCCTTTCCCAAGTCGGGGTCATGACGAACGATAATTGCCCTCAATCGCTGGGCCAATTTTGATGTATCAAGCAATGTCCTATCTAAATCTAATATATGAAAAACTGTTTTGTTAGCTTTCATGAGTTCTGTACAAATTTAAAATTAATTTTGCAACAGCTTCGGCATCGTGTCGGATAAGCGAGCGTTTTCCAATGAGGCTATCGGCAGTATCGCCAGTTGCCATAGCGCCCAAAAAGTTCCCACCTACTGCTTCGTAGTGCATGGTAGACAGCTTGTCTATGTCGGCGAGCGTTACATACCCACCTTCTTGTTCGTAGCGCTTAGCGACATCTTCTGTTGGAGCTTCTTGGTTATATAACACGTAATCAAGAAACGGTGTGCCAGCAAAGCGTTCGATCTCTTTGGCATGGTCGCTGACGGTAAAGCCATCGGTTTGACCTTGCTTGCTTACAAGGTTCGATACATAAATTTTCTTTGCTTTTGACTTTGCCAATGCTTCGCCAATGCCGTCAATCACAAGTAATGGACCGAGAGAGGTGTACAAATCACCAGGTGCAATAACAACAATATCTGCTTGTTCAATAGCCCGAAGAGCTAATTTATTTGGCTTTGCATCGGGGGTAAGGCTTAGTGTTGCGCGGCGTGGGTCATGCACGAAGTGCTCAGCATCGATAACTCGTTCGCCATCAAGAATAAGGCTTTTGTCAGCCCATTCCATTTTGAGTCGAATGTTATCGAGTGTTGCAGGAATTACTACACCATTGATACGCAGGATTTCCGAAGCTGTTTCAACTGCTTGGCTGAAATCACCGGTTACCCGTTCGAGTGCAGTTAATAAAATATTTCCAAATGAGTGGCCGCCAAACGTACCGACATCAAAACGATATTCAAATAGTTCGCGGACCTTTGGTGAATCGCTGAGCGCTACAAGACATTGACGCACGTCACCCGGAGGCAATGTTCCTAGTTCGTCGCGCAGTACACCTGTACTACCTCCGTCATCGGCCATGCTGACAATGGCTGCAATTTGCTTAGTGTAGCGCTTTAACGATGAGAGCATCGTAAAACTACCTGTTCCCCCACCGATAACGGCTATTTTAACTTCATTCTTCGCAAAGGGTTGTTTCATACTCTTAGTATACAACAACTAGCTTATGCTAAATTTCAACTGAGTCTTCGCCGAAATGTTTCTGTAAACGAATAGTGATTGAGCCTTCGTGGCGACCAAGCCTTGCGCTCAGTTGCGTAACAGATTCGCCTTGTTGAAAATATTGCTTTAGTTCATCGTCTTGAGCGTCTGTCCAAGGCCGGTAAGCGTTCGGGTATGTTTCACGCATTTTCTCGATTTTATCAGCCCAGGTACCACCACCTTCTTTTGCCTTTGGCTCGGGCGCACTGGCACGATCTTCAGCTACTTTTTCAAGGTGAGCAAAGCGTTTCTTCGCCTGTGCAGCTTTAATACGAAGGTTCTCGTCAATTTCCATAGCTTCAGCACTGACCTTCAGAGCCATCTGGTTTATACCTGTTAAATAAAGGTTGTTCACATTTTTTACTCGGCTGAGTGCAACGTATCCCATACCTTCAACGAAGGCTTTTCGAAGGTCAATACGAGCAGCATCTAATGTCATACCTTGCGACTTATGAACGGTAATTGCCCATGCCAAACGGATAGGAATTTGGGTAATACTAGCCCGCTTTTTGTCACCATCACGAAGTTCCCAAGTATCAGGAACCATCGAGATTTCTTTGCCGTTTTTGAACTCAATAATCGGGTAATCAGTGTGCGGTTCGAACCCAACAACCGTGCCGATGCTTCCATTTGCATACTTACGTTCCGGGCTATTTTTTACCGCCATTACTAACGCACCTTCTTTAAGGCGAAGCATTGCCGGTGCTAGTACTGAACGCTGCAAATTCTCGACATAGTTATCGGAACCCGTGGTTGTTTGCTGATACGTTACTTCATCACCATCTAGCAGCTTTAATTTTGCTTCGTTCATCTTGTCGACATCAACGTTTACCGTGTGAAGCTCGGTCATCTGTTCTTCTTCGTCAGGATGCACTTCAGTACGCGCTAACAATGTTTCGGCATGGTTGCGGCGCACGTCACCGGCACGAATAGCGTTAAGAATATCAATAAGCACTTCGTCATCTTGACGGTGTTGCTCTTCGAGGTAGCAAATAACCGGGTCAAGGTCACGCCAGATGTCAGAGTTGACGACAAAGCTACCAGCACGCGAATCTCCCCTATTAATAGGTGGAAGCTGGAAGAAGTCACCAGACATAATAAGCTGGATGCCACCGAAAGGAACATCGGGTTCTTTACGCACCAAGCGACAAATCTCATCAATCATATCCAGGCGGAAATCATGGAGCATACTAATCTCATCGATAATAAGAACGTCGGTCTTTTCGATAATCTCACGACGGCCCTTCGCAATGTGCTCAGCAAAGCCTTGAGGTATGTGGTCGCCAATGCCCATACCAGACCAGCTGTGAATGGTCGTGCCACCCAAGTGCGTAGCCGCGAGGCCTGTAGTGGCGGTGACAGATACGTGCTTGCCTTCATGCTTTGCCAATTTGATAAATTGGTTCAACACAAATGTTTTACCGGCACCCGCAGGACCAGTTAGCAACACGCTCTCTCCCGAGAGCATAATCTCGAGTGCTAAGGATTGATTCATTCCTTTTATTATACTCGATAAACGTGAACTATTTATGAAGTTGGTTGTAAGTAAATAAGGTGAAGGATATCTTTTGTGGTCGCCTGTCGGTTAAGGAACGCCATAAGGGCTAGCATATCGCGGCGCTGTTCTTGTTTAGAGTGACGTAATAATTTCTTATCAACACGGTAACTTTCGACTATGTCTAAAAATGACATGTCTTCTCGCAGTTCTTTCATGCTTTTCTTAAGTTCAATTTTTTGCAAATCAGGATGAACTAATGAGTCTGTTGGGTACTTTTGAGTCGCATTCTTTCCCCACCCTTGCAGCGAGATCGTTTGCATTTCTTCTTTATTTGGACTGCCCAGTTGCTCGGTTCGCAGCTTTACAATATCTACGCCACCCTCTTCGTCGTCATCCTCGTATAAATCTTCACGTGCAGAAAAAAGCAGGCTTCCCCTGCCGTTTAATACATACTCCAAACTACGTACGCGTCGAAATACCATGTCTTCATAGCCATCGAATTCATGCTCATCAATTTCGTCGTCATTGAATAGTAATACCTCATACTGCTCTTCGCCCACAGCCACTTTTTTTCTGCGTAGGACTTCAAGTACGTTATCAGGTAAGAATTCAATCGTAAGATTTCGTTCAGTGTAAGATGCTTTCAAGCTGTAAAAAGTGTTCAAGGCCGTTCGCCCGATATTTTGCAGCTCTTTTTTAGCTACTAACTCTACACTGATAAAATCATTCGCCTCGCCCGCTGCAGTTGTTGAACGAGATGAGATAACTGTCTGTGCCACCGGTTTATTCCACGCATCATTATCAGACAGCTCTAATGCAGAGCCATACAGTTGACCAATGAGCCCACCCCTGTTTTCAAACTTGGGTTCCATATTGTCGGTAAGTATACCCCTGAACATAGTCAAGGGCAATACTTAGCAAGTGCAACTAACCGCGCGGTGGTTCACCTTCTGGGTCATCGAGTAGTTTTTTACTTTTAATTTCGTAGCGTTTGCCAGTAATCTCGCTGGTAATATAGTCTTCGTTAATGAGGTTTACGAACATCTCAAGGTCGTTGCCGTCCATAATGATAATCGCGCCAGCATCGTCGGTCATAAGCTCTAAGCCCATCGTGTCGGCGTAATCAATTGCTTGGTCTTGACTAACTGCACCGATTTCCAGTTTCTGCAATTTATTCACAATCTTCTTCTTTTCAAGTACAAGTGACTGCAGCGTTACATCGCCAGGGAAACTTAGTTTGTAGAGCTTTTCAATTTCGCCAACTTTAGCATCAGCAAGCAACTGCTTTTTATAGTCGTAATTAAACAAACGTTCGAACTTGCTTTGGTTATAAATAAAGATATCTTTATTAACAATAAGCACTTGGTTATCAGCAGGAACTTTCCAACCAAAGTCAGGCTTAAATGCCCTAAAGCCACCGTCGCTAAATTCCCAAGCAGTTGCGCCTTGTAAACCAGCACTAATTTGCTTCACAACATAGAAAGGTTCTTTACCTTGCTTGTTTGTATAACGGGCAATAATTCCCTTCATACGCTTGAACTCGTGTTCCTGTTCAACGAATTCAACAATATCATTACGTTCGTTTTCAATAAGGTGAATAAGCGTTTCAGCACGGCCGACTTTTGAAAGTTCAGTCCGTAGTAATACGTCTTTTTCGGATTCTACCAGTTCGTAGTCGCGAACCGCTAAGCCAGTACCGGCACCAAGGGTGATTTCGTTAATTGCATCAAACAAGAAGAAAGATTTAATTTGCGAATCAAGCTCGTTATCAAGCTTTGTTGTGTACGGAGTATAATTTCGGTTAAACAAGAAAAACTCAACGTGCAAGTCGTTTTTGATTGCATCGGTTTTATTTGCCCAGTTGAAGATGTCAGTTGTACCCTCTTCGTTATTTTGGGTTTCAATTTTTTCAACATATTCGGCAGCTTCAGTAGGAACATTTACCGGTGCAAATGTTTCAATCGGAGCATCAATATCGGGAACTTCTGAGGTATCGGTAATTTCGGGGGTGTTATCTTCGTCCATGTGTATTTTCCTATTTAGCAACAGATTTTATTGTACCAGACGAAGCCTTAATTGGTCGTGAATTTCGTTGGCATCTTTAAAGAATTCGTCAAAATCGTACGGGGTCATATCGCGGGTGTAATATTTACCATAATCATCCTCTGAAACAGCGTCGATATCAGTATGCTGCACCGTAGCGAGCCAATTATCACTCATGCCGCGAATAAAATGATATCGGCTTGCAAAGGCACGCTTCGTTCCGGCATCGTTACGATCGATATTTACAATATATTCTTCGCTTAGCGCGCTATGTACATAGCGAGTATGTGAAACATGTAGCGTATTAATAATTGGCACAATGGGCGGTTCATATTGCGCCAAATCACCATTATCTTCATCATATACAAAGGTTATCTCTGGGTCAGATGCTGTCGTTAAGTACTGCATATCAAAACTTTTATAGAACTTCTCTTCGTCTTTGTGAAAAGCGATACCAATATCGTGCGAAGGTCGCACTTGTAGCAAAAAGCTTTCGAGTCTTTCGCTCGCCATAGCGATGTACATACCTAAGTCTTGCTCACTAAGCGTTCGATACTCAAGTCGTTCTGCTTTTTGACTAGGGCCAAAGTCGTATGTTTCGCTCATGCAAAAACTATACCTCTACACAGGGGTTATTACAACCGTACACCCTCACGAGCTTTGTTTGCCCATTCATCAGCCATTTCGTTTCCAGGGTCGCCTTCGTGCCCGCGCACCCAAGTTAGTACTGCGTTCGACTTTTGGTGAAGTGGATACACTTCTTGAACGATGTCGAGGTTTTTAATTTCGCCACCTTTCTTTTTCCAGCCTTTAGCTTCCCAGCCTGGTGCCCATTTGGTGATGACGTTAATCCAAAATTCACTATCTGTGAAGATTTCAGCTTTCTCGTCGCCTGCGTCTTTTAGCGCAGCAACAAGTGCCATGCCTTCCATACGGATGTTAGTAGTAATGCCATCTTCGCTACCAAGAATGTGTGGTGCGCCGTTTTTAATAACTGAAAAGCCGCCAGGGCCTGGGTTGGGGCTTGCGCTCCCGTCGGTGTAATAAATAATCATATGTATTATTGTACCTGATTCGGCACTTAAAATTCTTCCTTAAAAGCCACCGCTGTTGAAACGTTGCTAATTTCGTACCCTTCTACCTCTGGTATATTTTCTGTAGTGAGCACTTTAGAATACCCATGTTGTCCATCGGTCGACATGTAGGATACATTCCAAATTTGTTTTGGGTTAGTCAGTCCACCCGTAGCGTACTTATCAAGAACAGCGATCGCCCCGGTTATATTATGTTCAAATTCCTCTTTGCACTTTTCGCAATGCGCAGCAAATATTTCCTGCGTGTCGTTTACACGCCAAGCAATCCTATTCCAAATTTCCGTCTGGCCAATATCGAGCTGTGCATTGGCCTCGGGAATAGTTTGTATGCTAAACGTACTTAACGACCTCTCTAACTCGGCACGTCTTGATTCGAGAAGTGTTCTGAATTCAGATCCAAGCAAGATATTATTCCGTTACTTCAATACCATTCCAAAATGCGACGTAGTTTGCAAAGTCGTGTTTTACACGCTCAACAGAACCTTCTTTAGGTTCGGGGTAGTACCAAGCGCCGAACTCGTTCACTTTTCCTGTTACTTCAACATCGTAGTAGCTGGCTTCACCCTTCCACATACATGTTGTGTGGTGGTCACTTTCTTGGAAAAATTCCCAGTTAAGTGATTTAGGTGGGAAATACCAGTTCCCTTCAATGCGAATTAAATCTTCTTTTGGCGCTTCTGCGATAGTTTCGTTGTTCCAAATTGCTTTCATGCTCCTATTATAACAGCTGGCCTGATACAGATTCGTAACATATACTACAAACATGAACACATTTCAGGTAATTCAAAACACCGAAGCTTTCGTAAAGACACGCCTTGAAGGCGAAGCTACCGGCCACGACTGGTTTCACGCCGACCGCGTGCGCGACACCGGCCTAACGCTTCAAGAAAAGGAAGGCGGCGATACGTTTATTATTGAAGTTGCCTTACTATTGCATGATGTCGGCGATAGAAAAGTGCTTGGTACCGACAATGACGACCCTACTATTGCCGAAGATTTCTTAAAAAACCAAAAAATTGGCCATGCTGCTACCGATAGCATTATGCATATCATTTCTAACATGTCGTTTAGTAAATCACTCGACGGTAAAGCTATCGACAAAAGCATTGAATTCCAGATTGTCCAAGATAGCGACCGCCTTGATGCCTTAGGTGCCATTGGCATTGCCCGGGCATTTGCTTTTGGCGGAAGCCGAGGCAGGCCGCTTTTTAACCCCGACTACGTACCGCAGACCTTTACTTCAGCAGCTGATTACAAACAAGCTGAAAGCTCTACTCTGCACCACTTTGATGAGAAATTATTTACTTTAAAAAATACTTTCAATACCGCCACGGCAACACGAATGGCCGAAGAACGCGACGTGTATATGCATGAATTTTACAACCGTTTCCTGGCTGAATGGGATAGCAAAAAGTAATATTTACAAAGTGATACTTTGACAAATCAATAAAAAGATTTATAATAATATCGATATATTCTCGCTTACCAAGAATGGTTTTCGCCCTCAACTACAGAATGGAAGTGGTCATACATGGCCCCAAAATCAGACGCCGAGCTTGGCATCACAGAAAACGGACGCGAATGCGACGAATGTCCTCGCTGCGAGGAAGGTTTTCACAACCAGTGCCGTAGCGGCAACTGTCCCCAGGCTTAGCTACCATAGCTAAGCACTATCGAACACTCATTCTCAACCTAGGGTGAAATAATAAAGCCGCACCTCTACAGGTGCGGCTATTTCATTTCTAAAGAGAACTATAAGTCTTCTGGCTTTACGCGAGTTTGCTGAGTTGTATCGCGACTACGAACCGATACAAGACCGTCGGTTTCAAGTGTATCGAAATCAACGACGACACAGTACGGTGTACCAATTTCATCTTGGCGACGGTAACGTTTACCAATGTTTCCGTTGTCGTCCCACATAACTGCACCGTATTTCTTTTTCAAGATTGTGTATACTTCGCGTGCTTTTGCAACGAGTTCAGGTTTGTTGCGCACTAACGGAGATACCGCAAAGCGTACAGGCGCAAGGTGCTCTGGAAGCTTCAAATAGGTACGAGCTTCGCCATTTACTTCGTCTTCTGTGTAGGCAGCTGTGAGGACGGCCATAATGGCACGTTCAACACCAAATGAAGGTTCGATAACGTGAGGAACGAATTTTTCGTTAGTACCCTTAACGTTATAATCCATCTTCTTGCCACTCACCCGTTGGATATTTTGTAGGTCAAAGTCGGTGCGGTACGCAAGACCAAGAAGCTCTTCGCGACCGATGGCAAAATCAAATTCAAAGTCGATAGTGCGCTTACTATAGTGAGCTCGGTCTTTTTCGTCGACTTCAAGTTCGTGCACCATGTCATCAGGAAGGCCTAATGCTTGTGTCCACTTCCAAACTTGTTGTCGCCAGTGTTCAAATGATTCTTCCCACTTCTCTGGTTTAACGAAATATTCAATTTCCATTTGTTCGAATTCGCGTGAACGGAAAATAAAGTCGCGTGGGCTAATTTCGTTACGGAATGCCTTACCTTGTTGTGCTAAACCGAATGGTAAGTCTGGATAGAAACTATCAAGGACATTTTTGTAGTTAGTAAAAATACCTTGGGCAGTTTCTGGGCGAAGATAGCTAATAGAAGCCTCGTCAGCTACAGGACCAACGGTTGTCTTAAACATCATATTAAAGGTTCGTACTTCAGAAAGCGCATTGCCAGCCGGGCTTTTTACGTCATTGTCTTTAATGAGTTGAGTAAGCTGCTCGAGGCCTAAACCTTCAACATCAAAACCTGCATCTTTTAATAAGTGATCGGCACGGAAACGCTGTTGCGTTTCGAGGTCTTCAACAAGTGGGTCGGTGAACGTATCAACATGCCCACTCGCCTGCCACACTTTTTGGTTCATAAGAATTGCGGCATCGATACCATACATGTCTTCACGCTGGTCAACAAACACGTCCCACCAAAGTTTCATAATGTTGCGTTTCAGTTGCACACCAAGTGGACCGAAATCCCAGGTGCCGCTAAGCCCACCGTAAATATCTGAACCAGGGTAAATAAAGCCTCGGCGTTTCGCTAGGCTAACAATGTTTTCCATTTTTTGATTTTTTTCCATAACTACACACAGTATAGCACATTCAACCCTTTACAATCATTGACTTCCGATGAATTTTTGTCATAATATGCAGCAGTTCTTTTTCCAATTCAACTGTGCACACCAACCCTGGAGGGCTTCACTATGTCCGATAAGCCAAACCCTCACGAGGGTTTTAGTATGCAGAAGGGCTACGACCTCGTTCGCGAAGGTAAGCCCTATGCAGCACTTGTGCACTTCCGATACTTTTCAGAGCTCAAACCCGTCACTCGTGATGTGGTTATTGCACTGCAAACGCTTGGAATCGCCTATCGCACCATTCGTCGGTTCGAGCCTGCTATCGAAAACCTCGAAAAGGCGCTTCTAGAAGCCCAGAACCTCAAAGACTCCGAGCTCGAAGCTTCAATCCTTAAGGACCTTAAGGAAACCCAAAAAGCGGTTAAACCGTCCCGACTCTGGAGAAAACGAAAGGTTTCCTAATGGAGAGCGCGCATAATGCAATTCAAGAAGGTTTCAAGCTCCTTCAGCAAGGCAATGCAGAGGCTGCAATTCCCCATCTGACATCCGTTGCAAACCTATTTCCGGTTACCAACGAGGTTATCGAAGCCATGCGGCTCGCTGGAATCGCGTTTCGACGAATTAAGAATTTTGAAGCGTCGACCCGGTCACTCGAAGATTCCCTCAGAGAGGCACGGCGTCTGAAAAAACCAGAACTCGAGGCGTTAGCTAGAGAAGAGCTGGTAACTACCGTTCGAGCAAAAATCGAGCACCATTGATACGAAAAAGAATCGCCCTCATCTACGGATGGGGGCTTTTTCTTTGCTGGTCGTATCGCCTATTCTAACGCAGCGTGTTCGCGCGCCACCCGTAAACATTCCGGTAAGATTGCGCCTATACCACCGATCTGTACCAATACCTTTAGTGACCGCGTGCCAATAAGTCGTAGTAGTTTAATATGATCGCTGGTAATTTCACCATTCTGAACTGGTCGCAACCCTTCTTCGCTTGAATCATATCGGTAGTTCGATTCGGCAGATAACGGCAGCCCGTCAATATCACGTTCGAGGTTCAATTCTCTACCAAGCAATCCTGAATAACGTAATAAGAACCAAGTTTCAATAAGTTCAGAAGGAATCGTCAGCGCGTCTAATGCCGCCAAAACTTCTGAAAGCAAATCGAACCACTCAGGTTCATCAACGGTGTCGCTCGCAGCACCGACTAGCTTAATTGCCCGGTAGCCAAACTGTAAACGGTCGTAATCTTCAAGAATATGCCGATAAAATATCACAAGTTGGGCTGAGGTTAAAATACCCAGGTCACCCCTCCCCTCGCCAATCACTACATCAGTAATAGCAAACAACTCAATACCACCGGCCAGCTTACTCTTTTCTTTGCGAACGCCCTTAGCCATAACACTGCGTCGGCCTTCTGGCGTAAGTAACGAAAGAATACGGTCAGCTTCACCGAAGTTTGTACGGCGCAGTACTATTGCCCTAGTACGGAGGGTTTTCATAGCTCTACACTCCGAATAGCCGCAACCAAATCAGCAGAATACATTGTTGTTTTGTCGACAACACGCTTCACCCCATACTCATTTAGCTTCTTGGCGTCAAACTGATCAGCTATGTTTGTACAAAGAATTACCGGCACCATTCCGGTGTCTGAATAAGATTGTAGTTCATTCAATAAAGCGAATGCAGTTGCACCAGCAAGTAGTACATCGAGCACAATCACCTCCGGGTGGAACGCGTCTACTATCTCAATTGCGGCTGGGGCGTGCGGTGCAATTTGAACCTCGTACCCGGCATCTGCAATAATACTTGCTTCAACTTCAGCCAACCAAGCATCGTCTTCTACCAGCAAAACACGGGTCATAGAAAACTCAATTGGTTCGATGCTTGTAGCTCAACGTAGAACGTTGCACCGTCTTTATGGCGAACCGCACCAATCCGCCCATTCATAGCATCGGCAAACTGACTGGCGATAAATAGCCCTAGTCCACTACTCTCTGGGCGGGCGTGAATTGTCTGCGGGGCCGACTCAAGTTTCTTTTGCAGCGTGCGCCACATATCACTTGATAATGCTGGACCAAAATCACGTACACCAACGCGCACGATGCCAGATTTCTTAAAGGCTTGGATTTGTAAATGAACTGCAGTTCCCGGTTGGCTGTAGTGCAGTGCGTTATCACTAAAGCCAAGCAAAATACGTCGCAACAAATCGCGGTTTGCAACCAGCAGCAATGGATGTCGTCGGCCTTTAACTGCAACCGAACGGCCATAGGCTGCGAACAATGGCTGCAGCTCGCTCACAACGTCGCGACATAGTTGGTCCGGATTAATCGGTTCAAGCTGAAACAGTGCAGAATCTAGCCGTGCAGCCTTAGTTAAGTCGCTCGTTAAGCGCAACGCCCGTTCAGTTGTGAGTACCGTCTGGTGTAATAATTTCTTTCGCTCAGCATCGCTTAAATGCTCATCACCAAGGCGCAGTGCAAGTTGTCGGACCAACGCAAGAGGCGCTTTCAATTCGTGAGCAGCCGCTACTAACGGTGTCACTTCAAAACTACCCTCGCCTCTATTCATATACCTAGTGTATCACCGCAAGAAGCCTTCAAGCAAAGACAAGCAGAATGAATTATTTATTAAAGGTAATTGTTGAAATAAGTGCGTCGAAATCAGCTCGGAAAGTTTCAGCATCGCTGCGCATAATAACCGTTTTGTCGCGAATCTTAAACACTACAGCTAAGCCACGAATGTCTTTTGTAAAGTTGCCTTCAAGTCGTGTTCCATCGGTGCCATCGGCTTTAATAGCGGTGGCTACAAGGTCACCCCTCTTAACAAGACTGTCGTAGCTTGCGAGAACTTTTTCGTACTCGTCTTGCTTGATAGTTACTCGTAGGGCGTATTGCGTAGTGTCCTTGATTGGCGGTACGCTTACTGGGTTGAAGTAGGCTTCATAGGTGCCGCCCGTTTCGGTATCTTTGCTAACGTAAGTGCTCCATGTTTTTGGATAGTCGAATGCTAATCGTCCGTAATCGTCCGGGCCAGCAAATTGACGGTTTGGCTGCTTCTCTTTTTGAAGAAAGTCAGCAGCGTCTTTGTCAGCTTGTTCTTTTACACCAGCTGCAACTGCTGTTGAGATTTTTGCATCGGTGTTATCTTTTTGGTCAAGGTAATTCATGTACGCCCACACGCCGCCGCCAATAGCTGCAAGCGTTGTGATAATAAACACAATAGTAAGAATTAGCCACTTTTTAGAAGATTTACCTGGAATAACATAGTTGTTCACAGGTGGCGTCGGTGCACTTGGTGCATAGCTGGGTTGCGGTTGGTAGCCAGGTTGTTGCTGAGGTATTTGAGGGACCCCCTGCGGAGCGTAAGGTGTTGCAGGTTGAGCTGGCGGAACCTGTTGAGGTTGTTGGCCAAACTGAAAGTCAGGATTCATATCTGTCATTATACTTATGCTTCACTCACCTGTAAAGGGTGGAACTCATACAAATGATACGCTTCGAATTCTCGCTTAGTGCTAACGTGCGGCAATGGGCTGCCGTAGCAAATTAAAACTAATGGTTTCGCCAGCCGATCTGCTTCGCTTTGAATTTTTTTGGTCAGTTTTTTTGCATCACGTTCTACTGAGAATGCGTATATTACTGTTGTATCCTCGGGAAACTTAGCAAGCCAAAAGTTTGCCATGGTAATGGATATATTCTTATCACCGCGTGACAATAGTTTCGAAATCACTACAAGTAGCGGGCTAATCTCGTATCCTACGGCTTTAGCGCCACGGTGGCTCGCTTCACGTAAAATAACCCCGTCCCCACTACCGACGTCTATCAGTACGTCTTTTGCGGTTATAGGATACAGCTCGTCGAACATCCGCATTAAATCACGGCGTCGGCTTGGTACATACGGTGCGCCAAAGAAAACGCTAAAGCCAAGCAGCGCGACAATTCCTCCAACAATATAAACCCAAGTCATTAGTCTTCGGTATCGAATTTCTTCTTTACGACTTTAATATCATTCTTCAATTTTGTGAGGTCTTTTTCAATCTCTTCAGCAAGCGCTTCGGCTTGTTTGAATTTATCAAACGCATCTTCTAGTTTAAATGCTGCACTTTGAAACCATGCAACGAGCTCTGAGAGCTCACTCAATTTGTCTTGAACTGTTTTGCCTTTACTTACTTCTGACATTTTTCACCTCCGCCGTAGCTATTTCATGTAATGTTTCAATTTCAACCGTTGCCCCTAGCTTAACACCCCCTCTTAGCAAGGCGTAGCCCCGTTTTAACACGTTTTCAGGGTTAAGCTGCGCCGTCGCGAGCCGTAATGTCGCCAGTCGTTCGAAGTTCTCGTCGAGCTTCTCGCGAATGCGGCGAAACGCGGCTTCAAGTTGTTCTTTGGTTCGCGCAGAGTACTCATCAATCGATTGCACCAATTGATGCCCTAGCGACGATGCCTGTTGATGCGCTGCCCGTATAATTTCGTTACGGTCGGGCACTAAAATTTCCGCTGCATTCGTCGGTGTGGCCGCACGTACATCGGCCACCATATCAGCAAGCGTATTATCAACCTCATGCCCCACTCCTACAAGTGTCGGAATGCGGCTCTCGGCAATAGCGCGAGCTAGCGGTTCATCGTTAAATGCCATTAGGTCTTCAGCACTACCGCCACCGCGGACGAGTACGAGCACCTCTGGCAATACTTCGAGGCTATTGAAGTAACGAATCGCTCGAATCATTTGATCTGGCGCTGGAACGCCTTGTACTTGGGTATGTGCCACATCGACAGTCATACCGCCCCACCGTTCGTTAATAATTTTACAAAAATCTACATACCCAGCAGATTCAGTACTCGCAATAACAGCAACATGCTGTGGTACGCGGGGCAAGCGGCGTTTGCGCTCTGGTGCAAACAAGCCTTCGGCCTCAAGTTTCGCTTTCAGAAGTTCAAAGCCTTTTTTAATCGAGCCTTCGCCTACTGGTTTCATGGCGCGCACATTTAAACTAAAGAAGCCTTTGTTGTTCAAGCGTGGGTTTGCAACAACTAATAATTTCATACCGTCTTCAATTGGCATACGAAGCTGGCTTAACACTAAGAAACAACCGACAACCGCCCCGGCGTCTTTTAATTTAAAGCTTACCCATTTGCCCTGGGAAACTCTAAATTCTGTAACCTCACCAACAACGCTGACTGTCGGAAAAGCGTACTCGAGGGTTTGGTTAGTGATTGCAACGAAGTCACTAACGCTCAGTTGAGGTAGGTTGTTTTCCATATTTCAGTACCGTTAGTTGATAAAAAATGTAACCGAATAAAATTGTACCAGAAAGCAGTGTTACACGGGCTAGTAACGTACCCGCAATCGCGACTTCCGCAGACACGCCACTGGCAGCCAAGAATGCTACCATTACCGCTTCGTACACCCCTGCTCCACCTGGCGTTACAGATACCGCACCAGCAATTGAAGCAATACCGAAGGCTACGAACAATAGCGCAGGGTCAACTGTGAAGCCAAGTGCCCAGAACGATACCCAGATAAGCGAAACGTCGAGAATGTTAGCAATAATCGCCCAAATAAACGGTTTAATAAGAATTCGTCGGTCGCGGCGGATTGCCATGAAGTCATCGTGCAGGCCGTCAAAGAATTCCAAAAGCACTTCAGCTTTTACAAGGTTCTTCTTTTTGCCGCGAGTAATCCAGGTAATAAATTTATTAGAAACTTTTGTTAACCATGCTGAGAACCTTCGAAGCCGAGGTAAGCTTTTAATAAGCCAAATACCGAACAGTGTGCCGCCAACAGCAACCACAACAAGCGCGCTACCAACGAGAACAATCGTCCTATCAATTTGGTGATTAAACGTCAGGATAATCATTGCGACACACAGCAACAATACGAAGCTAATGAAGGTCAGAGTAAAGCGAACAATTTGCGACATGGTTGAACGTGATACGGATACCTTTTGGCGGCTCAGTACCCAGGCTAAGTACGAGAAGCCCGCTGCTCCACCACTTGGCAAGATGTGATTTACGAAATTAAGCTCAAGCGCTAAACGAGTCATTGCGCCATGGCCCATGTGTTTTATCTCGCCCTTAGCGCGAAGGTATGAGAAAATCATGCCCCCGGTGGCGTAGTAACTAGCGAATTGAATTGGAATCAATAAAAGCAAAATCGCAATATTCACTTGAGATAAAAGGCCTGCTGCTTTTTGAATTTCTGGCCACGCTGCAACAACAACTACGGTCAGTAGCACAAGCGTAACAATGGTTAACCATCCGCGGAATGAAAGCTTCATATAATTCCATTATACAACTTTTACATCCTAAGGGGTGGACAATGTTATAATAGACTTATGCACATTGCCCTTCTTGGTCGCCAGCCGGCCTTATCTATCGCCGAACTCGAACGAACATTTTCTCGCGTCAGCTGGTTTTCAGCCGATACCGCCCTGGTTGATACCGAATCTTTTGATATCCAAAAGCTTGGTGGTACTCAAAAAGCCGGTAAAGTCGCCTTCGAAATTAATTCTACGAATGACTGGCGCCGCGTTACTGACGCGATTGTTCAACACTACTCTCGCAAATGGGGTTCGTACGATGGCAAAATCACTTTAGGACTTAGCGCCTATGGTGTCGACGTTAATGTTCGTGACTTACAAAAAGTCGGCTTAATTCTTAAAGGTAAACTTAAAGGCAAAGGCGCAAGCATCCGCCTTATTCCTAACCAGGAAATTGCACTAAGCTCTGCTACGTCACACCACAACAAGCTTGGCCTCGCTGCTAACAAAGTAGAACTCATGATTATCAAGGGTGGTAAATCAATTATGGTCGCCGAAAGTACTGGCGCGCAAAACATCACAGCCCTCGCTGCCCGCGATCAAGGCCGCCCACGTCGCGATGCTTTCGTTGGTATGCTTCCACCGAAACTTGCGCAAATTATGATTAACCTTGCTGGCCCAATCGACAAAGACCCAGAATCTGACCTTCTTAAGCCACGTATTCTTGACCCGTTCTGTGGAACTGGCGTGCTTCTGCAAGAAGCAATGCTTATGGACTACGCCGTATATGGTACCGACCTTGCCGAAAAGATGATTCGTTTCAGCCGCGATAACCTCAACTGGCTACAAGACACCTATCGTTTCACTGCCGAATGGTACCTTCACGAAGGTGACGCCGTTGATACTAAGTGGCAACAACCAGTTGATGCCGTTGTTAGCGAATCATACCTTGGGCAGCCTTTTAGCGCTCCACCATCTTCTGCGAAACTTATTGAAGTACGCGGAAACTGTAACTTCATTATTACTGGCTTCCTTAAGAACCTAAATGCGCAATTAAAATCAGGCACACCTGTTGTCCTTGCTGTTCCTGCATGGAAAGACAAAGAAGGTCGCTTCACTCACCTTCCACTCATCGACAACCTCGAGGAGCTTGGTTTCGAACAAGTAAAATTTGAAACAATTCCTACAGAACAACTTCTGTACCACCGCCCAGACCAAGTCGTGGCGCGTGAAATTCTTGTACTAACGAAAATTTAAATAATAGCTATATATAGTTGTACGGTTGCCAGTATCATAAGACCGATACCGATTATTGAAATAACAATTCGCTCACGTCTTGTGTAATCTTTTAGCATTAAACACCTCCGACCGTCGATATTGTTATATCTTTGGAAACACAGAACCCGCCGCTAGGCGGACCATAAGATCCCACAAAAGTTTCCTAATGCGACGCGTTAACGAGCCTGAACGACGGGGTCAGTACTGTTAACGCGATTTTCAACCATACCTTACGAGGTTTAAATTCATAAGGGTTAGGCTGTGTGCCAAATTGTATTTGGAGCTCGCAAGGAGCTTTCCACCTCTGATTTTAGCATACCAATGGTTAAATACTTTTGAACTTTTGCCATGAAACATGCATTCAGCGACCCGGAGCGAAGCCGTTTCTAAATAGCACTGCGGCATTCACTCGGAACCCCTTGACAGTTACCTTCTTATTAGATACAATTGAACAGATTGAACGAGCGTCAGTGCTCAAGGAGAAAATAATATATGTCACACGTAAAAGCAGGTGGTTCAAGTAAAAATAACCGCAACAATGCCGGGCCTCGCCTTGGTGTTAAACGCTTTGGTGGCCAAACAGTGAACACTGGCGAAGTTTTAGTACGCCAAACTGGTAGCACAAAAGTTGCTGGTCCAGGTACTTTCCTTAGCAAGAACTTCACTATTCACGCCGCTATTGATGGTGTTGTGAGCTTCCAAAAAGTTAAAAAGGGTAAATTTACTGGTAAAACAGTTACGCGAACTCAAGTAAGCGTTTCAACTGTAGCCTAGTACGCCACACTTTAAAAATAACTCCTCATTACGAGGAGTTATTTTTTTATAACCAATGTCTTTATTCTGCGCGGAGCTTGCTGGATGCGACTTTCATGGTAGATACTGTATCATTCACTTTCCTGCCGAATGAACCGAGTTGTTTGGTATTCTCCAGGAGTGCCGTAATACGACGTGGAAGTGCTTGAATATCACCAACATTCACTCGTCCACTGTATGTACTGTTCTTAATATCCTCAATTTCACCAATCATCCTACGGAGGGTCTGTGTAGCTTCTTCGGCCTCTGACTCTACGCCTCCGGCTGCTTTAAGCAGATCGTCCAATGGACTTTCAAGCGCTTTAATACTAGCTACTTCGGCCTCAGAGCTCACTTCTTTAACCTCAAGGTCCATAGCGGGGTTTGCTTGTACAATTTCAGCAATGTGCGCATCGTGAGTGCCATCGGTACGACGAAATTCAAACTGAGCCTCACCTATTGAACTATTAAGTGTCGTTAAGGTTCGTCGAGTGTCAGGGATGCCTCCTTCGCCAACTGCCCTTAGTCGAGAATGCGCAGTCTGAAGGTTCTGAAGTACTTCATCAAGCAGAAATCGAGTTCTTCCGTCATCAAAGTCGCCACTTTCTACGCCGTTAGCAATGCGACGCAAGGTAGATTTATCATCTTCGAGCGATTCGAGAGCCCGGTATGCTACACCAATAGACAGGCTTGACTCTTCAAGCTTTCCAGACCCTTTGCCTATCGCTTCAACAGTTGATTCGCGAACAATCCGAGTAAGATTATCGTATTGAAGTCGAGCTTTTACGATACTCTGTTCAAGCTGTGCTTTATCGGCACTCTCTTCCACTTCCGTGTTAGCTTCTTCAGGATCAATAATGTCAGCGTCATCTAAAGCGACCTCGCCCATCTCTTCTTGAAGATGTTCAATCTCGGCTTCACGTTCGGGGCTTAGGTCCTGTTCAGCAAGCGAAGGTGCCTGCATTACCGTTTCTAAATCAATCATACCTTGAGCAGCGCCTACAGAAGCATTCCATTCTTCCGATGCAGTTTTGTCACGTGTCATAAAGTCCTCTTCACTCGTCGTATACACAGCGTCAGGGCGACCTTCAACATGAACAACCACATCTTGATTGAACTTCAATCCGTGTGCCGCTAATACGTCTTCTAACCCAGCGTCCCCGGGGTTAGCATTAGAAAGAGTATTGAGCTCCTCCTCGGTAAACGTAACCTCAGTTGGAGTTTTATTTAGCTCTTCGTTTTCCTCAGGTAGTTCTTCGCTCATATTTTTTTGTTTTTTGTTTAGATAGTTTCGTTTTTAGGTTTTAAGCAGTTGGCGCTTGGATAATACCCAAGTGGTAGCGTACTCGTTCTATAACATCACCAATAACAACCTGTGATTTAACAAGGTAGTCGTCAACACCGAGTGATTCAGCTCGCTCTTTGTCTTTAGGCTGGCTAAGTGCTGTTAACATTACAACGTGAATGTTGTTTGTTTCAGGAGTGTTACGCAAGATATCCAGTACGTCGAAACCGCTAATTTTAGGCATCATTGCATCTAAAATAATGAGGTCTGGTTTAAAGCTGACGGCAGCTGAAAGCGCGAGCTCACCGTTGCCTACCCATTGGGTTTCAAAACCTTCAATTTCAAGGCGGGCTTTGTACACGCCAGCAAGCGCTTCGTCATCTTCTACAAGGAGGATTTTCTTTTTTGTATCCATATACGCTGTATTGTACTACGCTCTCTCGCTTAGCACAAGCAACTTCACCCCTTGGGGTGGTTAGAAGCTTGCCTTTGCTGCGTCAAGTTGCGGGTCACGGTTAGTATTGAAATCTTCTGCAGTGCGTTCGACGGTTGTATCTGGCGTAATTCCCTTTTCTGAGATATTAAGCCCACTTGGCGTGTACCAACGCGCCACAGTTACCTTCAGCATCGAGCCTTCGCTCAGTCCAACTAGTTTTTGCACGCTTCCCTTACCAAATGACTTCTCGCCCATTAAAGTTGCCGCCTTGTGGTCGTGCAGGGCACCAGCCACAATTTCACTGGCACTGGCGCTACTTGAGTTAATAAGCACCACGGTCTTAATGCCGTTCAAGATAGGGCTTCCACCAGATTTCAATTCATCCGTGACAGTACTGCCCTTCTTTTCGGTCACAACTACTTGCTTGTCGAGCCATAAACCAGCAACGTCTTGAGCTGCGGTTACATACCCGCCACCATTCCCGCGTAGGTCGAGCACAACGCCTTTAACGCCAGCAGTCTTAAACTCGGTCGCAAGTGCACGAGCCAAGCTGCCTGTCTTATCGTCAAAGCGCGTAATAGTCATAACACCAACGCCGTCTACGACTGAACCGTATACACTTGGGTTATTTACTACTTCGCGGGTTAACGTAAAGTCTTTCGCTACGCCATCACGGTATACGGTGAGCTTTACAGTTGTTCCAGCATCGCCACGAATTTTCGTTACGATTTCAGTCGTATTGAGCTTTTCAACAGATTCACCATTTACCTCAGTTACGATATCGCCCACGGCTACACCAGCCTTCTCAGCTGGGTTATCGCGGAGTACACGCACAACAGTTGGCAAATCGCCACGGAGGCTAATTTCAACACCGACGCCGCCACCAATGTTACCGGTAAGGGAATTATCAAAATCAGATGATTCTTTTTTGTTCATATACACAGTGTATTGGTCGCCAAGCGCTTCAACTAAGCCGCGGTTGGCACCTTCAACGAGTTTTGCTTTATCAATATCACCATCGAAGTTATCAACGACAGTTTGGTAGGTTGCTTGCACTGAAGACAGGTCGAGTTGGCTTTTACCAATAAGCGTATTGTAGCCACCGTAGATATGGCTATTAAATGCACCGGCCACATAACCGATACCCGCAACTACTACAAACCCTGCAATTAAGATTGGTGTCGAAACTCGTTTTTTCTCACTATTAAGTCTGCGTATACTTCGTACATGTTCGGCCATTCCTACAACTCCCCTGTTGATCAAAAAGATATTTATTTCCTATAACAATTATAGCGTACCCAGGTTAGGATACGCTATAAAAGTTATGTTTTGCTGAAAGATTATTGCTAAGGGTTTATTTGATCTTTACGTACTGGTCGAAGAATCCAGTTGCAAGAACCATCTCGCTGTACATACCGTATCCAGAGCCGTAGTTGTAGTTGTATTGACTCACGGTAACTTTGCTACCGTCAGGGCTTACACCCTCTACCCAAGCAACGTGCCCAGGGTTTCCCCAAAGTACGGCAATTGAGCCAGTTTCAGGGCGACTACCAAGGTTTTTGTAACCAGCCTTGATTGCAGATTGTGCCCATTGGCCACCATTGCCCCAGTTGTTGTAGTACACGCCAGTTTCTTTGGCGATTTTCCAAGCAACGTAGCTTACACACTGGCGGCAACCATAGCCACGGCCATCGCCACCGTTACCGTTTGAACCACCGGTAGACATGTAACCTTGCATAGGACAGTTTGAGGCGTTCCATGGATAGTCGCTGAGTGAACCGGAGTCAACAAGTGTAAATCCACCAGTTGAGTTTGCACGAGCACGAATTGCAGCTTGTTGCGCCTTCGCTTCGGCAATACCAGCGGCACTGTTCTTGATTAAGCCTTGGTATGTAGCTTCGTCGTTACGAGTTTGAGCAACAAGGTTTGATTGTTCAGTTTCTTTCGCAACCAGTAGGTCGCGAGCAGACTTTTGTTCGTTCAATACCTTCTCTACAGCAACTTTTTGTTCGCCAAGTTGTGTCTTCAGGTCTTTAACTCGGTTAATAGTAGAGCTGAGCTCTTTCTTAATTGAGTTACGGTATTCTTGCTTGTTTAAGAATTCAGAGATGTCTTTACTGCTAGCAAGCATTTCAACTGGCGAAATGTCGTCATCAACATACAGACTGGCAAGTGTAGAACCGAGTGCGTTTTGGTTATCGAGGATTTGCTTTTCAGTATCGGCAATTTGTATCAGCAATTTATCGTACTGGTTTTGGCTTAAATCAACTTGTGATTGCAATGCGTTCTTTTCGTTTGTAATTTGCGCAAGCGCGTTCGCAAGCGTTGTTGCTTCAGCATTAAGACGATCAGATTCAGCTTGGTAACGAGCCATGTTCGCTTGTAATGCGGCAATCTTATCGTCGTATTGGTCAGCAGAAGCTGGACGGTTAACCCATAGAATACCAGCAGTTGCAATAATAATTACAGCTAAGGTTGCTACAACCCATTTAAGAGCAAGAGATTTTGAAACTGGTGTGGTGGTGCGCAGGTTCATCATTACTACTTAATGTAGCATAAGCTAGATAACGTGTCAACGTTAGAGCTTTAAGTAGCGACGAGTTGCTAACAGAGATGAAATAACACCAATAATTGCCCCAGCGACAATCATACCGAGGCCAATAAAGCCGGCGTAAATTGTTAGCGCTTCCATAGTTGGGCCTACCGAAATAGCTGCTTCTTCAAGTGACGGTGATACAGCGATAAACAAGGCGTACCCTAGCCCACTCGCAATCAGTGCCCCAAAGAAGCCATAGACAATCGCTTCAACTAAGAATGGGCCGCGGATGAATGAACTTTCCGCACCAATCAACTTCATCATTTGAATTTCTTCCTTGCGGTTGAAGATAGCCATGCGAATTGTATTGAAGATAATTAGCATTGAGATGCTCGTGAATACGATACTCACCAAGATACCACCTTGAATGGCCAAGTTAGCAGCGCGGCCAATCCCCTCAATTGCATCACGGCGATCACCGGCGAATGACGGCGGGCTTTCTTTGCTAATATTTTCCTTTAAAAGTGCGTTATCCTCTACGAACTTTGCAAGTTGCGAAGTGTCGTTAATGTTTGCCACTTTAATACTTAATGTCCATGGGAATTGATTATTAGCGAGCTTAATAGCGTCTAGCGTACTAGCATTGTCTTTATTTTGCTCAATAAAGGTGTCGCGCGCTTGTTCTGGGGTGACAATAGAAACTTCCGTAACATCATTTAACGCACGCGCATCGCTGGCGATTTTATCCACGTTTTCTGTAGTTGCATCAGTTTTAAGGTAAATTGACATTGTAACTTTGTCGCGAAGGTCATCAACGGTATTAGTTAATACATCGTGCGCAACGAGGCTTACAAAAATAACAAATAATGTAATGGTCATAATTGCCGTCGCTGCAACAGTCAGCCATGCATTACGCGTAAAGTTATTTACACCGTAACGGAGCATTCGAAGGAACGTCACCCACTGTCGGTGGTGGCGTTTTTGCTTAGTGACTTGCTTAGAGCTGAGGTTTTTCTTGTTCTTCGCCATATTATTGCCTATAACTTCCTTCAGCTTGGTCACCGGTTACTTTTCCGCCTTCAATGGTAATCACTCGCCTCTTCAGCTTGTTTACAATTTCCGCGTTGTGAGTAGTAAGTAGAACGGTTGTGCCGTATTTGTTAATTTTTTCAAGCAAGCGAACAATTTCCCAAGTATTTTTTGGGTCGAGGTTACCCGTAGGCTCATCGGCAATTAAAATTTTTGGTTGGCGCACAATAGCACGTGCAATAGCTACGCGTTGACGTTCACCACCAGATAGTTGGCTTGGGAATTGCTTTTCTTTACCAGTCAAACCAACGAGGTCAATAACCTTAGGAACGGTGTTTTTAATTTCACGGCCAGTCATACCAGCAATTTCTAGGGCAAAAGCGATGTTTTCAAATACAGTTCGTTGCGGAAGCAGCTTAAAATCTTGGAATACAACGCCAATTTTACGGCGGAGCATTGGGATTTGGCTATCTTTAAGTGTGTCGTAATCGATTCCACCAACAACGATTTTACCAGTGGTTGGCTTCTCTTCACGAGTTAATAATTTCAAAAGAGTCGACTTGCCTGCCCCAGAAGAACCGACAATAATCACAAACTCGCGGGGTTCAATAAATAAACTCAGTCGACTGAGTGCTGGTGCATTATCTTTGCCGTATGTTTTTGTTACTCGATCTAGCAGTATCATTTCTGCATTCAGTATAGCATAAACGTCATTATGCAACGGCTGTATATCAACAAATACGGAACTCTGAAATCTTAAAAGAAATCTAGAAAAGTTTGAGTCCCAAGAGGGCAACGCCTGGATTGGCGTGCCCTCTTGGATGTGAACTCTTAGTGGACCGGCGACTTGATGTTTAGCACGTGCTTCACATCGTCCATCGATAGGCCTGCCGACTGGAAGATTCGCTCGACCGTGTAGCTGCCGCTGAGGACGATAGCCTCTAGGGTCTTTGCGACGTACATCGTGTTTGTCGCACGCGCACTGCGGTCGAGGGTCGAGAGCTGGATAAACATCCGCTTGGCGGCGGCGGTGTACTGAGCGATTTCCTCAACGTCATGCGAGGCGTCCCATTTGTCTTTTCTGGTTGCAGGCGACGGTCGTCGACCGAAGTGCTCCAGCATGATGCGCTTGACTCGTCCATCGGTAATACCAATGGATTGCAACCAGGCCACGGCCTCGAACTGATTGCTCAGCTCGAGAATCGACAACATGAAACCTGCAGAATCGATGCTTTGCAGCCTGACGTCGTCGGCTTCGAACACCATCGTGAAGGTTCTGTCGTGCAGCTCCTTGATTCTGGGCGGAAGTCCGTCGATAAGCGCAAAAATATTTGCATCCGTCATACGTATCACCTTCTCTATCTCTAGTGAGTTCACTTTCGAAATACCATTCAGTATTCCGTATTTAGTGATATATGTAAAAGTGCTGGTACATATTATACCATACTTAAGCTAATTATTCAATAGTTGGAGCTTCGAGATACGCTTCCATGAAAGGTGTTAAGTCGCCGTCGAGTACGCCTTGGGCGTTGTTGGTTTCGTGTTTTGTGCGCGTATCTTTTACAAGCGTATAAGGATGCAGTACGTAGTTGCGGATTTGGCTGCCCCAGTTCGCAGACTCCCCTGCTTGCAATTCAGTAATAGAACTGACGTGCTGCTCAAGTTGCAGCTGGGCTAATTTAGAACGTAATAATTTCATTGCAGTTTCTTTGTTCTGCAGCTGAGAGCGTTCATTTTGAATCGCTACGACGATACCAGTTGGAATGTGTGTAATACGCACGGCAGAATCGGTCGTGTTGACCGATTGGCCACCGTGGCCACCAGCGCGGTATACATCTACCTTCAGGTCTTTGTCTTCAATTTGCACTTCAGATGGCGCATCAATTTGCGGCAATACTTCAACTAATGCGAAGCTCGTTTGGCGAAGGTTATCACTGTTAAACGGACTCAGTCGCACCAAGCGGTGTACACCGTGTTCAGACTTTAACTTGCCATAGGCGAACGGCCCAGTGACTTCAATAACCACCGACTTCAAGCCGGCTTCTTCACCCGATGAGCGCTCTAGATTTGCGGTCGACATATCATTCTTTTCAGCCCAGCGAATATACATGCGCTCTAGCATCTGTGTCCAATCTTGGGCATCCGTACCACCAACACCAGCGCTTAAACGGAGAATGGCGTTGTGGTCGTCAAATTCACCATCGAACAGTAAATCTTTGCGCATCGTTTCGTACTCATGTTCAAAAGCGATAATCTGCCCTTCGAATTCAGCGAGCAAGCTGTCGTCGTCAAGATCCATAAGTTCAGCAAGGTCGCTTACCTGAGCTTCAAGTGTAAGCCAAGGGTCAACCATTTTCTTCAAAGCAGCCAATTGCTTGCTAAGGTCTTGGGCGTGGTGCGGGTTGTTCCAAATTTCTGAAGTCGCGAGCTGCGCTTCGAGCTCGGCAATTTGCGCTTCTTTACTTTCAAGATGTAGGCGCTCGACAGCAGCTTCGATTGAAGCACGTAATTGTTTGAGGCGTTTGAGAAGAGGTTGCATATGCTACTAGTATAACAAAGTTAAAGTGTTGCGAAGCTCTGTGCAGGATATTCGGACATATAATCAAATGTTGACTCAGGAACGTCAAACGAAACCTGGCCATAGCCACCACGTTTTTGAGCCAAATGGTACGCATACTGCAGTTCGTTAATCTCACCCACACATTCAAAAGGTTTCATGACACCTTCAGCACCCAGTAGGCCTTTGAAGGTTTCTTGTAGCATTGGTTTTTCGAATAAATCTTGTCCAGCAAATAATGATTTCAATTCTTCGGCATCTACAAACGGTGCAAATAATAAGTAGCTATTGGCACACTTTGGACACTCACCACACCAGTGCAGTTCAGAGTTATCTTCATCTTGTTTGTAGTTAGCGCGGTTGCAAGAGCTAAACGAATGGCCAAATTGTTTCCAAGCATGTTGCACAAATAATTCAGCGACGCGCAGTTCGCTATAGCGACGAAGTGGTGAACCGATATGAATATCCGGTGAAATATAGCGCTCTACATATTCGGCGAATAATTGTTCGGCGAACCAGGTTTTTGACCATTGGTGCGTAATAGCAAGGTCGTCAATATGAGCGTGCGCCTCTTCCCCTTCGTGAGCGATAGAAACAAGAACTTCGTTTTTATTAAGAAGAATCGCCTGTACCAACGCCAAGCTTTGCACAATGTAGGTTACCGGCACATGACCATTCTTTGCGCCATCTGCAGCAGCGGCACGAAGTGCATCAATATCGATCTTACGGGTCGTCACTACAACAGGGTGCCCTAATGAATCGAGGATTGCTGGATAATAGCTTGAGTTGGTTAAGTACCACGGAATATAATCGATACCCTTCTCGTTTAGAAGTGATGCAACGAGCAGCGAATCTTTTCCGCCGCTCTGTAGTACCAACTTGCCTTTACCTACATATGAAACGCTTTCAAGTACATGGTCAGTTGTCGCTGTAAAGCGCCCAAGGTCTTGGCGGCTTAATTTGTTTTCGTACGCAAACTGGCTCAAGCCTTCTTGGTATACCTTTGAAAGGAAATTAGCCTGCCAGTCGTCAATCTGCCCTACTTTAAAAACAGTTTCAGTAGCAGGAAAAGTTTTATAGTACGAAGTTCCAATAACGCCGAATGCAAGAAATAGTGCGCGGTCGAGCATCACTTCATCGTAGTGTTCAGCTGGTTGATACTGAACCTGCTCTTCAAACGTACGACCATCGAGTGTATAACGAAAGTGCGCTAAGCCAGTACTTGCGTTGTAGCCGTAGTTGTCGAAAATAAATTGGCTCATAAATTATTGACCTGGTCACGGAATTGAGTTCCACGGTCATAGAAATCTTTAAACATGTCGAAGCTAGCGCATGCCGGGCTAAGCAATACAACGTCACCCGAAACGGCTTGGTTTTTTGCGTACTGCACAATCTCGGGCATGGTTGTACCGTCAAAAATAGTAAACGTAATAGGTGGTGCTGCTTGGCTAAGGATTTCGTATAATTTATGGCGAATTTCACCAATTAAAATAACTTCCTTAAGGTTCGTGCTGGTGGCAATTTCTTGAGCAAGTAAATCAAAGTCTGCACCCTTATCAACGCCACCGACAATTAAAATTTCCGGTGCATCAAACGATCGGATAGCCGCTACAGTTGCCGCAGGTGCTGATGAAAAACTGTCGTTATAATAACCTACGCCGTCAAACGTGCGTACAAATTCAATACGGTGTGGCAAACCTTCGAAACTCCGTAAGCCCTGTTCGATATCTTCGTTACTTAAGCCATATTCGAGCGCTACGGTAATCGCAGCGCAGGCGTTGTCTTTGTTGTGGTCACCGCGAAGTTGCAGGGCATCAACCGAACAAATAATACCGTTACTCGTACGAAATGCGCCATCAGCAACATACACCCCACCGCCATCTTGCGCCGCATAACGCAGTTTAAGACTCGCGTGGCCTTCATCGGCAATACGCTGGCTATCGGCATTAGTTGGATGATACACGACTAAGTCGTCATCGTTTTGGTAACGAGTAATGCCCCCTTTGGCATGTACGTAATCTTCCATGCTGTAGTGTACGTTCAAGTGGTCAGGTTCGATCAACAGTACGATCGCTGCTTGCGGTGAGCGTTCAATGTCCCATAGCTGAAAACTCGAGAGTTCAAAGATAACAATGTCTTCTGGTTTAATTTGTGGAAGCACCTCAAGTGCGGCGATGCCAATATTTCCCACAAGCCACGTTGTTCGGCCAGAAGCTTTAAAAAGTGAGGCAACAATACTTGCTGTAGTCCCCTTCCCTTTCGTACCGGTCACGCCAACAATCGGTGCTGGTGATTTTGCAAAAAATTCATTTGTAGCAGACCAAATTTTTCCGTTGGTTACAATTTTATTGGGCGCTAAACCAGCAGTGCGAATAACTAAATCAAAGTCTTGTAATTGTTTGAATGCATCTGGGCCAACAATCGAAGAGACGCCTTCAGGGATAGGTGCGCCAGTTCCTTTTTCGTCAACAATCGTTACTTCATTTTCAGGAGATTGCGACCAATAGCGGTAGTTTTCTTGCCCTTCGATTCCGTAACCTGCAATAGCGATTTTCATAACCCTATTTTACTCCTTTGTGCATACGTTTCCCTATAATGTCATACAGATTCTTAACTTCTGGTTTGCGCATTGCGCCAATAACACCAATTGTCCATTCGCCTGTATCCAGGAGCTCTTTCAAAAGTCGTTGCATGTCTTCAAGTTTAATAGCCCGAATTTCATCCGGTGCATTTTCCATCAAATCGATTGTGCCATCTTCAAAATATTTACCGGTGTACCAAGAATTCACATCGCTGACTGTTTGGCCATTCATTTGTTGAGTACCTAGGCTAAATTGCTTTGCATCGTTAAGTTCGGTTTCCGTAATATCACCAGCGGCTGCTTTACCGATCTCTTCGGAAATAAGTTCAAATAACGCCACTGCGTTCTCGGCGCTTACTTGGCCACCAATTTCAAAACGAGAAACTCCGTCGATATCAACGTCAATCATGCTTCCCATGCCATAACAAAGGCCCAGAGTGCGTGCTTTACCGAGAATACGCGAGTGGTGCGTGCCCGTAAGGATATGGCTCAACGCCTGCAATGTAAATTCATCTTCTTGCGTATACCGTCGGTTCAAAACAATCATAATTGTAAAGATAACACTCGGCATGTCCGCGCGGTAAATTGAAACTGGCGGCGCAGAGTGTAGCTTTTGCTGCGGCACGGCCAAACGGCTTCCTTTTGGCAGTTTCCATCCTTCAAGTTCTTCAATAATGCGGGTACGGTTTTTCTTTAAGTCGCCAGCAAAGCTAAAGCGCATGTTTTTAAGCGTATGCGTTCGTTTGTAGTGGCTTTCAATGTCCTCTAACGTAACAGCCGTGATTGTTTTTGCCTTGTCAGCATCAAGATAAATTGAATCACCTAAAGCTCGGATAGTTTTTTGCCAAATAATTCGGCGGCGATTGTTGGCGTAGCCAGTCAACTCTTCGCGAACATTGCCCTTCTCGGCTTTCAAAATATCTTCAGTGAATAGCGGCTCGGTAATGGCCAGTTGTTGCAAATCTAAAATGCGATCCCATTCCATAAGAGCGCAATCGGCATAATAGCTCATTTCATACTCACCCGTAGCGGCATTGTGGTACGCGCCATTTTTCGTAAATTCTTGGCTAAAACGTTCCTGCGTTGGGAATTCTTTTGTGCCACCGAAGGCCATGTGTTCCATAATGTGCGCAGTTTGTTGTACGTCGGCATTTGGCGAGTAATAATTACCGGCTAGAAAGTGAATTTCAGAGCTTACAACACTACTTCCCGGAACATCCACAAGCAGCCCACGCATACCATTTTTTAAAATGATTTCTTCAACGGTGTGTTGAAGTGGCATTGTTATTGCTCCTCAGTAGGAAAAAGCGGCACAAGCTTTTCGTTCAAAGCAGCAAGTTCGTCTTTATCGCCACTGCTCACAGCAGCAAGCACCCAAGTATTTGCTTCAATAAATTCTTTTGCTACGGCAACAATTTTTTCGCGGGTAACGCGGCGCATGAAATCAGGCACTTTGTCGTAATCTTTAATAAAGTTGTCGGCAAAGTAACGATTTGTATAAAAACCGCTAATTTGAGATACAGTTTGCGCACCCATTTGGTGTCGCCCAAGCCCGAATGATTTAGCGGCTTCAATTTCACCATCAGTGAGCTTGCCATCAAGTACGGCTTTAATTTCGCGTACCATAATATCAAATAGTTGTGGCGCTGTGTCGTGATTTACTTGTGCTAGAATGTCCCATGAACTTTCGTAGAAACCAGCACCAGCATAGGCACCAACGTGGTAAGCCAAACCTTTGGCACGCGCCTTACCGAAGATACGCGATGACGCAGTTCCAGTAAGAATATGGTTCAACGTATCAAGCGCATCAAGCTCTTCGTCGCTAAGTACTCGAGGAACACTGAGTGTCCAACCGAATGTTAAGTTTGAAGCGTCTTTACGGCGAATAATTGTCGGGTTAGCACTGTGCAGCTGGTCGCGCGGCACTGCGAAACGCTCGCCTTCTGGAATTTCAAAGCCTTCAAGTTGACGAATAATGTCCGCTTTACGGCCACGAAGTTTACCGGCAATTACAAAACGCATATTAGCGGTTGTATGAGTACGCTTGTGGTGCTCACGAATATCGGCAAGCGTTACAGTGTTAATAGTGCTAAGGCTTTGTCGAGGCGTTAAAACATCCTCGCCAAGTAGTTGCTGAATGCGTGGCCACAAAATTCGGTGATGGTCGTTAAGGTAGTTCGTAATTTCACTGCGAACATTCCCCTTCTCAGCATCAAGTTCTTTTTCGTTGAAACGAGGTTGGCAAATACTTAACTTTTGAAGTTCAAGAATACGATCCCATTCGAAGTCGGCGCAGTCGGCTTCGTACACCATGGCAAGGTCGGAGGTATAGGCATTGTGATACGCACCGTTTTTAGTAAACTCGTCTTCAAAGGCGCGTTCAGACCTAAAACCAGCGTTCGCACCAAAGGCCATGTGCTCCATAATGTGTGCGACTTGTTCGATGTCTTTATTTTTCGCGTAACGGCTACCGGCACGGAAATGAAATTGCATACTCATGACGGTCGCGCCTGGTACGTTAATCAACAGGCCACGAGCGCCATTTTTTAGCTTCACTTCTTCAACAGTATGGTTCATACGAATTCTTTCAGACAGGGTTTATTTACGGCTGGCTTTTCGACCAGATTTTTTGTTCTGGCGTTGGCTCTTTTTCTTTTTTGCTGCAACGTTTTTCTTACGTTGCAATTCGCTTGCAGAGTCGGCTTTTTCAACCTTGAAGTCTTTATCGCGGCTAGTGCTGCTTTTTGTGACTTCGTTTACACCCTTTTCAACTGCAGTTTCAGCTAAACGAGTAAGCTCGGTGTCGTGATCTTCTCGACTACGAGCAAGTGCGTCGCTTGGAGTAACGTGCATTACAAAACGCAGTACTTCTTCACGAAGTGATTCTTGTAGTGAATCGAACAATTTTTGAGATTCAGAACGATATTCAACAAGTGGGTCACGTTGACCAACGCTGCGCCAGTGAATACCTTCACGAAGGTGTTGCATGTTCTCAAGGTGTTGCATCCATAGAGTATCAAGTACTTGTAGGTATACTTCACGTTCAACTTTACGCATAACTTCGGTTTCGAGCTCTTCTTCTTTTGCTTTGTAGAGTTTGTGAACTTCATTCAAAGCAAGTTCGTAACGAGTTTTGTCTTTTTTCTCAGCACCAATTGCCTTAAGGCGCTTGTCGCTAATTGGGAAGATTGTTTCAAATTGATCGTTAAAGAGTTTGTTGTTCTTCGCTGGAACAAGTGTCAGTTCGTGAACCTTAGCTTGGATAAGGCGCTCAATTTCAGCCTTAATGTCTTCACCTTCAAGAATCTTGCGGCGAACTGTGTACACCACACGACGGTGACGGTTAATAACGTTGTCGTACTGGACCACGTTCTTACGGTTGTCGAAGTTGTAACCCTCAACACGCTTTTGGGCAGCTTCGAGTGTCTTGCTTACCATTTTGTGTTGGATTGGCATGTCGTCTTCGATACCAATACGGTTCATAAGTGATGAAATACGTTCACCTTGGAAGATACGCATAAGGTCGTCTTCAGTTGATACGTAGAACTGAGTAAGCCCAGGGTCACCTTGACGTCCACCGCGACCACGAAGCTGGTTGTCAATACGTCGTGATTCGTGACGTTCTGAACCAAGTACTACAAGGCCACCGAGCTCAACAACACCTTCACCAAGCTTGATGTCAGTACCACGACCGGCAATGTTGGTTGCAAGTGTAATTGCACCCTTTTCACCAGCACGTTTAACAATAGCTGCTTCGCGTTCGTTGTTTTTCGCATTTAAAAGTTCGTAAGGAATTTTTTCTTTATCGAGGTATGCGGCAATCAATTCATTTTTAGCAATTGAAGCAGAACCTACAAGAACAGGACGGCCAATTTCGTGGTATTCCTTGATAGCATCAGCAACAGCCTTAATTTTCGCCTTTTCAGAACGGAAAATTAGGTCTTCTTCGTCGATACGTTGGATTGGACGGTTTGAAGGAATCTGTACAACATCAAGTTTGTAAATTTGTTGGAGTTCTTCAGCTTCAGTAAAGGCTGTACCGGTCATACCAGCAAGCTTTTTGTACAAACGGAAGTAGTTTTGGAATGATACTGTCGCAAGTGTCATGCTTTCTTGTTGTACGGCAACGTTTTCTTTCGCTTCGATTGCTTGGTGAAGACCTTCGTTATAACGACGACCTTGCATAAGGCGACCAGTAAATTCATCGACGATGATAACTTCACCATCTTTTGTGACTACGTAGTCTTTGTCGCGTTTGAACAATGTTTGGGCACGCAACGCTTGGTCAAGATGGTATACAGAACGAACGTATTCAGGGCTATAAAGATTTTTTACACCAAGCAGACGTTGAACTTTTTCAACACCTTCGTCAGTTAATGAAACCATCTTACGCTTTTCGTCGAGGACGAAATCATCAGCAACAAGTTTGTTTGTTACCTTTGCAAATTGTAGGTAGCTTTCTGGGTTTTCAGCAGCTGGGGCGCTAATAATAAGCGGAGTACGAGCTTCGTCAATAAGAATCGAGTCAACTTCGTCGACGATTGCAAAGTGCAAATCACGTTGGCGAAGCAATTCAACTTCGTTTACCATGTTATCGCGCAAGTAGTCGAAACCGAATTCGTTGTTAGTTCCATACGTAACATCTGCAGCGTACGCTTCTTTGCGAGTGGCAGGACGAAGCTTCTTCATGCTTTCATCTTCGTGCGCTTCGTTATCGAATTTAGGGTCGTATACGAATGACGCATCGTTAATAATAACGCCGGTACTAAGGCCGAGGAAGTGGTACAGTGCGCCCATTTCAGCGGCGTCGCGTTGTGCTAAGTAGTCGTTTACGGTTACAACATGCACACCCTTTTCTTCAAGGGCGTTTAGGTACACAGCTAAAGTCGCAACCAGTGTTTTACCTTCACCGGTTTTCATTTCAGCAACGTCGCCTTCGTGAAGCACCATGGCACCAATAAGTTGCACGTCGAAGTGGCGCATACCAAGCACGCGGCTTGATGATTCACGAACTAGTGCAAACGCGTCAGGAAGAAGAGAATCAAGAGTGGTCCCCTTTTTCGCCAAGCGCTTTTTTAAAACTTCAGTTTGCTTCTTAAGGTCTAACTTAGACAGTTTTTTGTACTTATCTTCAAGTGCATTAACTGCAGCTACGCGCTTTTCAAGCCGTTTCAACGTCTTCTTTTGTGGGTCACCAAATACTTTAGTGAGCGCACCTTGCTTAGTAATCATATAACCCCTCGCCTTTCGGAAATAGTTCGGTAAATTTCTTTACCTATCATTATAACAGAGGGAACGAGAGTAAAGAAGTACCTAAGTACTTCTTTACTTTAGGTGGATGCAGCAAGTTTGCGTTCAATACGCGAATCTTTGTATTTTCGCAGTTGCGATATAAGTTTTGCTTCGACAATATCAACAGCGGCCATCATATTAAATGTCGTGTCACTAGCTGTTAAAGTTTTTTCTGGCAAGTGAACAATCACCTCGGCTTCATACTTGTTGCCATGGTCTTTATTAACTTGTTTAAGTTTCACATCCGCGGTCATTGTTTTGCGCGCGTGAGAAGGTAAATAACGATCGAGCTTACCAACTTTTTCGGTTACGTATTTGAGTGTCTTTGCGTCCACTTCGTACTTGATTCCGGTTACGTCAATTGATGCTATCATATCTTCCTCCTAGTGGTTGGTTGATACTCTTATTATACCATGCAGCTTCTGAGTGAAGACTGAGCTCGTTAGTCCTCTACCATCATTGCAACCATAGCAAAACGGCCGTCTTCAATCTTTCCACCCTTTAAAAATGCAGTGTGTGAATAATAATTTGGGTCGGTCACAGTGTCAGCCGCGTTATCAGTAATATGTTCAGTATTAATTCCTGCTTCGGCCAACTGCTCGTATAAAACCTCTTTCATACCCTTGTTGTTGAGAGCGAAAATTGGATACGCCTCTTTGCTTGGCGTTGGCGCTAGCCAAACTTTCAATGTCGACGGGTTCACCCCAAAGTGTTCAACAAGATATTCAACAGCCTTCACGCCGCCATTTTGTTCGAGGCTATGGCGGCCTAAGTGTGCAAGCATAAATACCGAATGAACTTCATCAAAAAAGACAGTCGCAACGCAATCAGCAACTGGCAGGAACAACGCATGGCCAGGCTTCGTAACAACAAGCCCGTCTGCAGGAATAATTTCAGCTGTCGGCAGGCTTACGCCCTTGTGCTCTTCGGCCACAGTATAATACCGGCAAAAATCAGGCCGTTCGTATGTTACTGTCATGCGAGTTGTGTGATCTAAATCGATGCCTTGAGATTGCAGCCATACTTGGCGGTTTTTCAGGACGGTTTCATTCGCTACGTCATCAGGGATATACATATTCCCGTTTTCAACTTTAGATATAGCAACGATTAATTTTGCCATAATAGGTTCTACAAGACTTCTTTATTGCCGATGTAACCACGAAGCGCTTCTGGCACAGTAACGGTACCGTCTTCATTTTGGTTGTTTTCAATAATCGCAATCATTGCGCGACCAAGTGCGAACGCAGTAGCGTCGTTGGTGTGAATAAGCTCGATAGTGCCATCGTTACGACGTACGCGAGTTTGCAAACGACGAGCCTGATAATCAGTCATGTAATCAGCAGTATGCGTTTCACGGTACTGGCTTTGGCCAGGAAGCCATGCTTCCATATCGATACCACGAGCATTTGGCTTGCCAATATCAGCAGTACATTTTTGGATAACGCGGTATGGAATTCCTAGTGTCGCAAGTAAGTATTCTTGGATAGCAACGAAGAATAAGTGCTCGTTCAAACCATTTTCACCAATGGTAAAGCTTTCCATTTCGAGCTTATCGAATTGGTGCATGCGAAGAATACCTTCCATGTCTTTACCGTACGTACCTGCTTCACGACGGAAACTGGTTGCGTAGCCTAAGTAACGAATTGGAAGATCAGTTTCGTTTAAGATTTCGTTTGCGTGCATGCTGCCCATAACGTGCTCGGCACTTCCCTGCAACCAAAGGTCGTCGTCTTCAAGCTTGTAACGGTCGTCGCGTGGTTCGAGGCGATCCATAGCGTCATACAATTCAGTACGAATCATAAGTGGTGGCAGTACCGGTGTGAACGGCTTAAGCGAAACGTCGAGGTTAGCGTCTTTAGCAATTTTAGTAAGGACTGTTTCGTCGCTGAGTGAATCAATCACAAATTGAACGATAGCGAACTGAAGTTTAACCAAATCGCCTTTAAGATACGCGAAGCGACTGCCTGCAACCTTTGCAGCACGTTCTTTATCAAGCCAACCACGTTGCAATGCAATATCGTTGTGGTTGCGTGGTTCAAAGCTAAATTGAGTCGGCTCACCCACTGTTTTAGAAACAATATTTTCATCCTCGGTTGCACCGACAGGAACATCGGCAGCAGCCATGTTTGGAACTTTTTTCTGAAGGTTCAATACTTCAGTTTCAAGATTAGTTAAATAGCCTTCCTGTTCAGAAAGTTCAACTTTAAGTTGCTTGCCTTCATCAATAGCAGCCTGCCCAGGACGTCCGCCCTTCATAGAAGCTGCGATTGCGTTGCGACGTTCGCGAAGAACATCGACCCGCTGGCTGAGTTCTTTGCGCTCGCCATCGAGCTTTAAAAGTTGAGCAATATCCACCTCGTAATTTTTGTGACGGGCGTTTTCTTGGACTGCTTCGGCATTTTCGCGGATGAATTTAATATCTAACATAACTACAGACAATTGTAGCATAGACAACCCTTCTGGTTACTACTGCTACAATTTCTTTTCGAAGTGCTGATAATCAGTCACGCCGTGCCCAGCCTCAGTCCAATCCCCACCCCAAGTCCATCCCTTGCTCTTCATGAACACAACAAGTGGGTGTTCGGCGGTTAAGGTACCTGGCTTGCTCGGGTCATACGTCGAGCCTTCAGGGTCAGTCAAGGCTTCGCCATCAACGTAGCGGATGTACGGATTTAAAGCATCATTCACATCGAGTGCATAACCCGCGTGGAGAGATAGCCTGTCGGTACCCTTGATTAGACGATAATTAAAACCGGTCGTGGCATTGTCTGCCATTAATTTATCATCATCCCAGCCGTACTTTTCGTCGCTACTCTTTACGACGTGCTGGATTGGAAATTCGTGCTCTACAGCGAGTTCGAAAAATTCCTTTACGTCAGCCGCTAAGTCTTTGTGTATTTCAATTGTGCCGGTTTGCGGCTCTCCATCGAAATCAACATATCGAACTCGTACCGATTTAATGTCTGCTAATACTTCAGCTGGCGCTGGGTTGTTCGGATTCTGTTCAGGGAAGCGCTCTCGCCTTGCGAGGAAAAGGTCACGAGTATTATCGCCGTCTACCTCGTAGTCTTTAAATGAACGGCTATGTGAAGAATAGCCTGATTCTGGTGCTGTCGTATCGGTCGTATCGGCAAAGACATTGTATTCTGCGACGTCCCAAGTGTGAATAATTTGGTTATATACCTCGGCGGCAACATCAATTCCAAAATCGTATGCTGTTTCACCTTTGTCGTTTATAGATGCTTCAACGCCGACGAACATAGAAGCTGATTCTGGAAATTTCTCTACTGGGTTAAACTTATCGAACCCTTCGAAAGTATACGTTTCAGCGTGGCCACCTGCGGTAATTTGGACCTGTGCTGTTTCCCAATCAATTCCTAAATTGTCGAGTTCTTCTTTAGCTTGTTGCACATAGCCATGAGCCACACCCATCCACGCAAGATGAAGCAATGCTGTTACAGCTCCTTTTGGCGTATGTGCTTCTACATACGCAATTGGGCAGTCGGCCGGCCGGGCTGCAAGAATAATGTTTGGGTTGTAGGTATATATTAAGTCCCCCGCCTTGTCAGGCCGAAGAATTCCCGTATCATCAGGAGCTAGCGCTGTATCGTCGAGGTTCACGACGCTTAGTGGTGTCGTATAGTCACGTTCGGGTCGAAGCATTCTTACATCTGCAGGGTCAATATCTTGGTGGTACAAAAATGTATGTAGGTTTTCTTTAGCATCTTCGATACGTTCTTCGGGGCTTAATTCGCTTGGGCCATAGCCATTTAGTGGGCTCATATTCCCATTTACTACTTTGCGCTTTTCTTTAAGAGCTTCGGCGACCTGTGGGTCATCCGTATTTTCAATTTTTTCCGATAAAACATCACGCGGTGCACCAATGCTATGGAGCGACTGAATAACTTGCAGCGAGCTGCCTTCGGTTACTAAAAAAGATTTCTTATTTAGTTCGTCAATTTTTCTATAACGTTCAGGTCGTGGTTGAAAATCATTTGATTCAATTCGTTCATACGATTTCATACATTCACTCCGTTTTCTAATTACCAAATGCGGACTCGATAAGGTCTAGTAGTATGAGTATAACAACCGCAATAATAATTGCATACGGTATGCCCTTTTTTAGTCGTCGACCCTTAATGGCAATGGTCCCTGAAGTATCAGCCCGAGAATCACGATAGTTACTTGTTTGCTTTAACGCTTTCACACCAACAGTGTCAAGAATACCCAATAGCATTTCGAGCGTTTCCGGTTTATCAAGGGCAAAAGGCTTTGTGCTGTATATATACAAGCTATTATCAACAATTTCTGCATTAAGACCGCCCGCAAAGTCGATAAAGCGCGCCATTAAATCAGGCGTAAAAACATATAGTGCATCGGTTTCATATTCTTTTGGTGCATAAAGCGTAAAGTGCTCGTTAAAATCACCTTCTAGTTTCAGTACTTGGTCTTTACTGAAAGCACTGGCAAAACTCGAAATACGAATACCAGGAAGGCGGATGTCATCAGCCGTGGAATCAAGTAACATGTGTGGCAAGTTTCTATCAAGTTCAATGTGCATAAAGCCATAGGTGTGGGTCGTTTCATGTTTTTTATACGTTGACCGTGTTCGATAATAAAAGTTACCTATTTCAAATGGTCGCTCACCCTCTCTGAATATCCTATCGTACATAAGTCGTACTGAAGTGCGTGGAGCGTTAAAGATAAATCCACTCCGAACAATTGGTTCAGGGGTTTTAGGTTGGTACCCGAGCCCGTTAGTAGTTGCGAAACGATACAGCTTTATTGAGCGATCCATTTTGCTTTTATACGTGAAAATTCTTAACAAAAGTGAGAACAACGGAACCAGCCCGAAAGCAACGAGTATAATACCACCACTTAACTCTGTTCTTCCACCATTGTTCAGTAGCGAAATACCCCACCAGAAAACAAGTACGGTGAATAGTATCATGCCGATGAAAAATAGACGCGGCAAACCAAAGATTGCATGTTTAGGGAAGAACTTTGCCGTAAAATCTAACCGCTCCTGGGGCGTCACGGGTGCTGCGAATAATGTATGGTCGATAATCATATGACTATTCAGTTCGGAGAGCTTCGATTGGGTCAAGCTTTGATGCCTTACGCGCCGGTAAAATACCAGAGGCGACAGCAACGAGCATTAGGCCAATTACTACACCAGCAACGGCAAGTGGATTAAATGACAAGAGTGAAATTTCACCAAGGTCGAGGGCTTCGCTGATGAATGGGTTGGCAATTGTTCCGGCAATAACCGCAAGGCCCGCACCGATTGCGCCACCAAGGAAACCAATCCAGGCAGCTTCAAGTTTAAACAAACGACCAACGTCACGACGGCGCATACCGAGGGCTTTCATCAAACCAATTTGTTGTGTACGTTCAAGGACTGAAATGTACTGAGTGTTGATGATACCGAATACCGATGTAAGCACCGCTAAGGCACCGAAGCCGATAACGATTCCAAGTAGTACGTTTATAAACGTGTTTACTGTACCTAGAAGGTCTTCAGCGGTCTGAGCTTCAAAGCCCCTACCTTCAAGTGCAGTTTTCACGTCGTTAGCTTTACTTGCGTCATCAATTTCAACAGCAGCGAGCAGGAAGTTTCCATACGCACGAGTTCCCTCGTTGATATATGTATATAATTCTTTGCTTGCATCGGCTGATAATTGAATTGAAGTTTGAGTTCGGAACGCTAAACCAGATTTGCTACTTACCGCTTTGACAGTGTATTCAAATAATTCACTTTGCGGTGCAGTTACTGGCGACGAAAGCTTGTCAGCACGGAGTGAAACGGTTTTTCCAATAGCGTCGCTTGGGTTATTAAAACCAAGCGCCTTTGCATATTCTTCAGGAATAATGATTTCCGTATTAGAAAGTCCGCCATCCACAGAACCAGCCGCGTATGTACCAGTAACACTTGGGCTAAATGCTGCGATTGCATCAACAACAAATTTCTTGTCAGCTTCGCTCGTAATATAACGGACGCTTGGGCTGTAATTTGGAGTGACCGATTCTACGTGGTCGAGTTTTGCAATTGAATCAAGGTTTGCTTGACTTAAGAACGCAATTTGCGCAGATGAACCAGCACCGGCTGCACCACTCACTGCGGCTGGGTTATATACTTGTGGACCTTGTGAAGCTGTTGGTTGTTTTTGTGTAACCAATAGTTCAGTACGGCTTGTGTTAGCATTCACGATTGAGTCAGTATAGCTTTTGCCGCCCTCACCTGCTGCGAGGCTTAGAGTAATAGTAAATGCACCCACCCCAATTGCGAGGCTTGTAAGGAGCGTTCGGGCTTTCGCGTTTTTCAAACTACGGCCAGCGCGCCTGATAGTATCAATGTATTTCATAATTACTTACCTTCCTCGGTCGTATCGTCTTCAAATATAGGTTCTTCTTTTTCGTCAGAAGCTGGTACAGTTAACGGCTCAGTTGATGATTCTGCAGTAAGCGTTGGTGCGTCGCTAGTACCACGGATCGACTCAACGCGGCCATCTTTAATATTAATTTGAATATCGCACTTAGCAGCAAGGTCTGGGTCGTGCGTAACGATAATGAGAGTAACACCATTTTCTTTGTTATAGCCAAAAAGCATGTCTTCAACTTTTTCACCGGTAACGCTGTCGAGGTTTCCGGTTGGTTCATCAGCAAAGATAATTTGCGGTTCGTTTACGATTGCACGGGCAACTGCAAGGCGTTGCTTTTGACCGCCAGAAAGATTCTTGGCTTTGTTGCCAATCTTTTCAATCAAGTCGACGCTTTCCAGTGCAGCGTGAATTTTCTTCTTTCGTTCGCTCCATGATACATCGGCGATTTCTAGTGGCAAGCTAACGTTGTCGCTGACTGTTTCATTTGCTTGTACGAAGAAGCTTTGAAAAATAAAGCCAATTTTGCTCGCACGAAATTTATCAATTTGCTTTTCCTTAAGAGTAAGGATGTCTTGGCCATCAATAATAACCTGACCTTGTTCTGGGCGATCGAGTCCGCTCATAGCATGCATCAATGTCGACTTACCACTTCCCGACTTTCCCAAAATCGCTACGCTTGCACCAGTAGGAATTGTAAAGTTAATATCGTCTAACGCCACGAAAGCATTCTGCTTCTTACCATATGTCATTTTGACATTCTTAACTTCAATCACCTGTTACCCCTTATTTACTGCTTTAATTTTAGCATATCCACCATGCTTATCACTACTGATAATTGAGTGAGGGCTTACCAGCCGCCGCCACCGCCTCCGCCACCGCCGCCTCCGGAAGATCCGCCACCGCCCGAGCCACCTGAATAGTCAGCGCCACCAGAAGACGCAGCGACATTCGAGAAACTCTGCAATGCAGAACTAAAGACGACTGCATTAAATACACTTGTTCCCGAATACCAATCAGGATCTACGTTGGCCTTTTCGTATACATCACCGAGTTGTTTCGACCATTCTTTTTCGTATCCGAATAAAATCGCATACGGCAGAACTCGTTCATACAACTTCACTAACTGGCCAGGGTTATTTACGTCAACAGATTCACCAATTTTTTGTGCAGTATCTGGGCCTTGTAAGAATTTTAAACGCTCAACCTCGGCGGCTTTTATATATTTATCAAGCCCAAGCAAATATCGACGAAGTTCAAGCCCTTTGTCGGTGAGTGGGCGTATATAGGCTCCCTGGTATGCAACCAGCCCGGCAATAACTAGCAGCACGGGCGACAATGTCAGCAGCGCTGCAACGAGAAACACAATTCCCCATCTATAGAAGTACTTTGAAACTGGTTGAGATTTATTTCTTAGTGCATACTTATCTTCAATAAGCTTTTTAAGCTTTTCGGGATTATCAATTCGACGACTGAAATATTTGTGATCAGTTTGAAGTTTTGATAGCTCAATCCTATCCCCAACATTAGGCAGTACACCAAACATATCCGATAGAATCTCTTGCTCCTCTTCCCTTAACTGGTTAGGGTCAGTAATAATTTTCAGGTCGTACTTCGCTGGGCTCCAAATTGATTTCGCTGGTTTGGTTTCTATAATTTCGATGAAATGACGAACAGCAAAATCAATTAACTGAGCAGTAAACTCTGAACCTTTTTGAGTAATTACTTCAGCGGAAACCATGACACTTGCGTCCTTTGGTGGAATGTATTCGGTAACAATTGTCGTAATTTCGCTCACTCGGTTTTGGCGTCGTTTGAATTCACGAATGAGTAGTACAAGCCCAATGAAACCAATGACACTGGTAACAGCCAAGATCTTACTCCATACCATAACGGCTTTTTCGAACAGCGTTGGTTCGTAAGCCGAGAACGTACCTTGAGTAAAGCCAAACGCTACCGTCACGTTCTCACCGACCGCAAGATTATTAACGGTAGTTGAATATGTTGCCCCAGTTGCATCTACAGTAAGTTCGCAGGTATCGGTTGAGTTCAACGCTCCTTGGTAACATACAACTTCGCCTTGCCGAGCATTAAGCAATGCGTTGTCAATGTGGGCAGTAACCGTCAGTTGGTCAATTGGAACTTTCCAATCGGTGCCATTTACGTCCCAATACCATTCATCGCGGCCAGTGTCACTGTAAAAGTGAGTGACGTCATGTTGAGTGTAGGTTATTTTGTACACCCGAATTCCATAGGTATACACATCCGGATCGCCGATACGCACTACATTCGTGTCGTTTTTTGAATCTACCGAATACTTTAGCTTGTTGCCATTGGCATCGGTAACTGAATCAATCTCTAGGCTTACGGAATGATCTTGGTATCGCAGTGGCAAAACGCGCTCAATACCGTGATTCTCTTGAACGGCCATAAAGTTTGCCGTAATCGTTTCGGTAGTTTTCAGTACCGATCGGTTATTTTCATCTTTCGAAAAATCGTACTTTGTATCGAAGGATGTAATACGGAAGTTATTTACATCACTACTTTGGGCACTGGCGTCGTTCACCGATAAGGGAACAATCGCCAGTGTTAATGCTACTACTACCCCAAAGAGAAATTTCATACTCTTATAATACAGCAACTACTATTCGTTGTATCCGTCGTAATCGCTATCTTTGTGCTCACCTACGACAACCGATGCACAGTTCGAACGGTACGTTGCGGCTGCTTGTTGTTTGCCATTGTAGGTCATATTACCAGAGGTTACACCGGACACTGTTACATTCGTCGCACCGTTGTAGTTTATGTTTCCACAAACATCTGATTGAGTAACAATTAAGTCGCGTACAGTACCCGCAGATACGGTGAGCTCTTGCGTAGAACGAACATCGAGGGTTTTAATAGCGCTTGAACTAGCGTCGAATGATCCTTTACCCTCTACAATCACCGATTGATAATCACCACTAAGGGTTACATTGCCATATGCCTTAGATAGTTTAATATTTAGTAAATCTTGTGATGATACGTTTGAATAATTTACTTGTACTCCATTTGTTTCAAATGCCTGAAGCGCTGGGCCATAAATAATTAAGCTTGGCTGCACGTAGGCGTTGCGGTAATCTTCAGGAATGTCCAACGACAGATGTGCAGTTTCCCCTTCAAACTTAAGGACAACTTTCGCCTTTGGAAGCGCTGACAATTCATAACGAGGTGCTCCTTCGTCAACGATGTATTGAATTGAGCTGATAGATGCATAGTAATTCGCAGCAGATGATTGACCCGGGTTGTCAAAGACAATATTCTTTGTTGAGGCAAATTCTTTTGGAAGGTTCAGCTTTGTAGTGTTAACCGATGCCTGGGCTTCACTCGAAATACGAAACGATTGCGATGCTGCAACGCTCACCGATACTACCGCAGCCGACAAACCTAATACGATGATAACGATGCCGCTAACGATCATTCGCTTCGTAAGTTTCTTAGCCAAGAATGCATACGCAATAAGTGAGAACAGAGCAGTCAGCAACAGTCCGCCGGCCATAACAAGCCCAAACACAAGCCAAGCAAGCCACATGTCTTCCTTGCTATCACCGAGATAATTAAAGGCGACAATCTGCAAACCGTTATGAGTAAGGAGCAGAACCGCACCCCAAATTGTCGTCACGAGGGTTGTAATTGCAGCCATGATACTCACGACAGCTGCACTAATAGCAAGCACTCTTCGCACAGCAGGTGCGACCGACTGAGATTGTTTCGTTTCAGCTAATACGTTCAACTCACGAATCGATTCCAATGTCACCGGTTTACCGGCAAGTTGCAACTTCTCTGCCGCAGTACGAGCTGAAGGTAAGATAATCCAAAGCACTATGTAGAGTAAGATTCCAAACCCAGCCGTAATGAATGTTACGAGAAGAAAAATAAGTCGTGTCCATAACGGATTAACCTTGAAGTAAGCGGCCATACCACTTAAGACTCCGCCCAAAACTGCATCATCAAGGCTACGGTACAAACGGTGGTTGTCGTCTTTTTCATTCACTGCGCCGACGGCTATATCGCCATCTTCGTCAGCAAATTCGTATGGTTCGCCAAGTTGCTTGCGAATCGCCGCTACGTCTTCAGTTCCGATAACACCGCCAGCTGCAACGTTTCGCTCAGCGAGAAGTTCAGTCATGCGGATTTCAATATCTGCCAATACTTCACCATCTTGCGTGTAAGTTTCTAAACTTTTAATATACTTTTCGAGTTGTTTCTTTGCGCTTACCTCTATGTCGTAAGCTACCTTTGCGATGTGAATGCGTGTAATTTCGTTCATAGCAGTCCTTATAATTTCTTTAATGTGTTATTTAAATCGGCAATCTTTTTTCCTACTCGTTCAACTACTTCGTCGCCGAAAGCGGTTGTTTTGTAGTACTTACGAGGCGGGCCTTGTTCGCTTTCCTGCCATTCGTGCGACAGTAGGCCATCTTTCTGCAACCGGCTCAGGAGCGGATAAATTGTCCCCTCCACTACTACCAACTCGGCGTCGCGTAGCTGGGTGATAATATCACTTGTGTACTTCGGTTTGTGTGAACAAATTTTTAGCACGCAGTACGCGAGGAAACCTTTGCGTAGTTGGGTAGCTAATTGCTCAGCGTAAATTTCACTATTATTTTCTTTCATAGTTCTATGTTATACATAGTACTATATAAAGTCAAACACTTAATTGAATAATTCCGCTCGAACAGATAACAAATCCCTTATTTTCACGGCACAGTCCTGGGCTCAACATGTGTTTATTATTAAATAAATGGTATAATATGTTTGTTCAATGAGTGCCCTACTCCCCTATGTAAGGATGTGATAATTTGGGTATCAAAAACCATAATCGAAAGCCGAAGCAACTGTACGTGTTTACCTACGATGGTCAGCCGACAGCGGTAATCGCTGTTGTTGTCGAGCGGCTGGAGTTGGCCAAGCAAGGTCATTACAAAGCCCGGCGATCTATCATCTTTCAATACAAGCGGCAAGCTGGCATACGGCAAGAGCTGCTCATTCGTTGGAATCGTCTGGAATACAGCCTGCATACGCCCGAAGAGGCTCAACAGAGTACATCATCAGCGTTTTCATGACGAACGGGGCGCCACTTTATACAAGTAGGCGCCCCTTTTCATTTGGTTCGGTTTGCGAAGAAAAGATTATTCTTCGGTAGTTTCAGGTTCGTCTTCGAACTTAACTTGCGGGTAAAGTGCCTTCGTCGTTTCATCGTACTCTTGGCGTAATTGTGGGAATGGCACGCCTTCCCTAGCAGTAACATCTTCGAAAATCCAGAATACACGTTCGCTGAAGCCCCAACCACATGCCGGTGGCATGCCGTATTCAAGCATTTCTACGTAGTCGATATCAAGCATCATTGCTTCGTCGTCACCGGCGTCGCGCATGCCTTGCTGTTCAACAAAGCGATTCAATTGGTCTACTGGGTCGTTAAGTTCACTGAAGCCGTTGCCGAGTTCAGAGCCGGCGATAACCGGTTGGAAGCGTTGCACAACACGTGGGTCGTTAGGGTCTGCCTTAGATAGTGGCGAAATGAATGCAGGAGTATTGATTAACCACACTGGGCCAGCAACATCTTTACGGATGTTCTTCCAAAGCTTGTCGATGCCACGAGCGCGGTTTTCGGTCTGTTCTACTTCGAGCTTATTGTCGCTCAGCGCTTGCTTTACTTCTTCAAGTGAGCTGTCGTACACATCAATACCATAACGTTCTTTGATGATAGTGGCGTAATCCCAAATTTCCCACTCGCCTGCCATGTTGATGTGCTTGCCATTAAGGTCAAATTCTAAAGTACCAAAAGTCGCTTGAAGAATGTTTTTATACATTTCTTCCATAAACTTCATACCGTCTTGCCAGTTGGCGTACGCCCAGTACCATTCCATTGCGACGTGCTCTGGAAGGTGTTCATCAGAATAATTTTCGTTACGGAATCGGGGCCCAATATCGTACACTTTTTCGAAGCCAGCACCAAGCAGACGCTTTAGGGGAAGTTCGTGTGAGATACGTAGGAAGAAATCTTGGTTCAACGCATCCATGTGTGTAACAAATGGAGTTGCATCAGCACCACCTGTAGTGTGTTCAAGCACAGGAACGTTCACTTCTAAGAAACCCTTGTCATTCAAGAAGTCACGAGTCGCTTGCCAGAATTTGCTACGACGAACAAAACGATCACGAACATCAAGGTTCACGTTCATATCAACGTAACGGCGGCGCATACGCTCTTCTTTGTTGGTAAAGCCTTCTTGTTGAGATGGCATAGGTCGAAGAGCCTTAGTAAGAAGGCGGAATTGGTTTACTTCAACTGTTGGCTCACCTGTCTTAGAGCGGATAACAACACCAGTCGCTTCAACGAAGTCACCGGTATCAAGTAATGGAAGTTCGGCAATTGTAAGGAGGCCTGGAGTCGATTCGAGAAGCTCAGCGACTGGCATCTCATCACCTTCGTGCGGTTGTGGCGCAGCTACTTGGCTAAGGAATAGTTGGATAGACGCAGTTTGGTCGCGGATTACGACGAAGGCGATTTTACCAAACTTACGAATACTTGTAATACGACCGACAACTGAAACAGTCTGGCCTTCAAGTGCATCAAAATCATTTAAAATTTGTTGGTTGGTGTGGCTACGAACAGCCTCTGCAGGGTATGGGTTAACACCGAGTTCTTTTAACTCAGCGAGCTTGCGCAAACGCTCATCCCGGAAATCTTTTAAAGTCGACATATTAACTAGATTATATCATAAATGTTACAGAGGAGAGAGTGGCATTCGGGGGTCGAGCTTTCGCCCGACCCCCATCGAAGATGAGCTACACAAGCACCCAGTCGAGCTGAAAACCATTGTTCTTCAGTTTGACAGGCACCCGCTGCGTTGCCAGGTAGGCATTGAAGTGGTGCACGAACATCTCTTTGGGCGTTAACCCGCTTCTCGGTTCGTTGAACAAGGCGTCGAGGTAATCACTCTCCTTCAAGGATTCGTGACGACCAGCGAAGTCCGCCCATGGGTCAAGTTCTGTACCCGGGGCTTCAACTTGAAACCCCGTCAACACATTAGCCATACCGGCCAGCGTCACGTGTGTATACTTCTCCCCCGTGACCTTCTCGCAGTACTGCCGAAGGTAGTTGAACCGAGTGCGAATAAACGCAATTCGCAGGTTCTTCGTGTCCTCGACAATCTTGGTGAAGTTCTCGTTGAACGAATCGAGCAATAGGTCGTCAAGAGTTGGCATTTTCGTAACCATCATTTCTCCTCTGTAAAGAACTCCAAAACTCAACACCGCAAAAACGGTGTTTCGCGGTGGAATCTGGATTTACCATTTATACCATTTTATCTGTTGAGTTGAAAGCATAAACTGCTTTCGAACAAAAAAAGAACCTCATATTCTAGAGGTTCTTTTTTTGTGCGTTGCTAAAGTTAGTACTTAACCAACAGAAACAATAGTGTAAGAGATATCGCCCTTAGGTGTTGAGATAGTAACAGTGTCGCCATCTTTCTTGCCATAAAGTGCCATACCGATTGGTGATTCGTTTGAAATCTTACCCTCAATCGGGTTTGCTTCAACGGGGCCAACAATAACGTACTCAACTTTGATTTTATCGTTTTTAAGTTCAACGCGGCTACCAAGCCCAATAGTGCTTTTGCTAGTTGCCTTGATAATTTCAGCATTGTTTACAATTTCTTCAATTTCAGCGATTCGTGTTTCAAGGAGGCCTTGTTCTTCACGGGCTGCGTCGTATTCGGCGTTCTCGCTTAAATCACCGAAGTCTCGTGCTTCAGAAATTTTGTCAGCTACCTCACCGCGGCGTGCTTTCAGGCCGAGTAATTCGGCTTCGAGCTCTTTTTTACCATCAGCGGTAATTTGGTACTGCTTTTTCATTATATTCATTTCTCTCTTCGTATTTAATTTCATTGCACACGCTATATGTAGCGTGTCACCCTGCTCTCGCATCTCTAGTCAGCTTATTTTAGCAAGCAGTTCATCTAGTGTCAATAACTCAGTTTCACTAGTGTTACGATAGGTCAATTCTAGCTTACCCTGTTCTATAAGCCGTTCGCTAATAGTTATCCGGTACGGAAGGCCCATTAGTTCGGCATCTGCGAACTTTGCCCCCGGTCGTTCAGCACGGTCATCAAACAGGACAGTAAGCCCCGTCGCCTTTAATTCTTCGTAAAGTTCGTTCGCCTGCTCGGCAATATCACCAATACTCACCAGATACACCTTGTACGGAGCAACATTCACAGGCCATACTAGCCCTTTGTCATCCGCAAAGTGTTCAGCAATAAGGCCCATAAGTCGACTTGGACCAAGGCCGTAGCTTCCCATAATAACTGGTTTCGAAACGCCATTTTCGTCTGTAAAATTAAGCTCAAGTGGGTCACTAAATTTAGTGCTGAGGCTGAAGATATTTCCAGCTTCAACTGCTTTCACCTCTTCAAGAGTATCTTTATTCAAGCCAAGTTCAGCTAGTACTTCGTCAGTGTAAACTTCTTCGTTCACAGCAATACCGCTTGCCCGGTCGAGATAGATAGTATCTTCCCCTACTGGGCTTATTGTCTGGTATTCATGGCTGAATTTTGCAAAGCTACCACCACTCGCAAAGGTTCTGAAGGTGTCTTCGCCCAGACCAAGGCGGTCAAACACGCGAACGTAGGCAGCAGAAATCTCTTCATAAAAAGCGTCGTGTTCTTCTTGAGTACGGCTAAAGCTGTACAAATCTTTCATCCAGAACTCACGGCCACGCATTAGGCCACTCTTTGAACGAATTTCGTTACGGAATTTAATTTGGAATTGGTACGGATACACAGGTAAATCTTTGTAACTGTGTATGTAGTTTTTCATAAGTTTCGTGAGTGCTTCTTCGTGAGTTGGTGCTAAACCAAGCTCAGTACCGTTCGCGAGCTTTGTCTTAAACCAGACATCCAGCACTTCGTCATCCCAACGGCCAGTTGTTTTCCAGGCATCACTTGGCTGCAAAGCCGTTAGGTTAATTTCGTTTCCGCCAACACTATCCATTTCTTCGCGAATCACCTGAATGATGTTTTCAAGAACCTTTTTACCGAGCGGCAAATAGGCATATACCCCTGCCATCTCTTTGTATACAAAGCCGGCTCGAATTAATAATTGCGCATTCTTCGCCACTTCGTCGGCTGGTGCGTCTTTTAATGTCTTGGTAAATAGGTTAGAAACTCTCATATTATCCTCCTAGTGTACTAAGAAGTGTTGGATTGATAAAGAGGAAGTAAAAGGCTACGCCGTTCTTTAGCATGTGAAGCATGATGGATGGCCATAAACTGCCGGACACAACGCGAAGCAAACAAAGCACAATGCTCAGCGCAAATACATCGAGCCCTACGTTCCAAGCGAAGTGAACAATCGCAAATAACAGGCTGGTAATAAGGATCGAAATCCAAAGTGGCGCATACTTACGCAACTTACCAAACAAGTAGCCACGGAATAACAGCTCTTCAGCAATTGGCGCAACAATTACTAACATCAAGAATGCCAAGATATATTCGTGTTGTTGAACTATGTTTGTAAACCCGGTGTTTTGCTCTTGATCGTAATTAACAAACGTCAAGAAACTCATAGCAACGCTGGTAACAATGGCGGTCAGTACAAGATACACTACAGCGCCCGCCGGCACCCAAACAGTGTCTAGAAGCTTCGGTGTGCGTTGAATACCCAGCTCTTCTTTGGTAGTCCGAGATTTCTTAATAAACCACGGCAGGCCGATGACGATAAATAACGTCAGTGCATATGCAAATGCACCGGCAATCAATTGAAACAGCGAATCGTTAATTTGGTTGAGTGGTACACCAATTTTTTGCAGTACTTGAATGAGAACGATAACAATCGCCTGCGCCAACATAAAGCCCAAGAACGCCCACACCGGCAAAGCAATACAGAACAGTATTCTGCGCTTCAGTGACTTCTGTGGCGGCTTAGCAACCACTACGTCGGCCTGTACGGCTGGATTAGAAGAGTTTAAAGACATCCGCAATTGTCACCAGCAAGATTATACTCAACAGAACCATAAAGCCGGTTCCGTGAATTTTCTCTTCGGTGTCTTTAGTGAGTGGTTTTTTCATCACTCTAAATAATGCAGTCACAAACCAACGGCCACCATCAAGCGATGGAATCGGAAGTGTATTCATCACGGCAAGTGTGAGTGAAATAATTGCCGCTAGGAATACGATTTGCGAGAAGCCTGCTTCACTAGCTGCCGGGAAGATAACGCCAAGGATACCAATTGGGCCAGCTACACTCGCCCCTGCTTCACCCAGCTTTTCGCTCGCAGCTTCACGGCTTGATTCGTTGGTACTCAGTTGGCCAAACAGACCGCCGAAGAAATTACTGACTAAATCACCGAGGCCTTGAACCGTTACCCAGGTATACTGCCCGGTAGTAACAATACCTACAAGCGGCGCAGACCACGTTGCTTTAATTTTTTCACGTTGGCCAAGGGCAGCACCGAATACTGTCGCTGTTGAGTCACGCAGCGCTACATCAACCGTTGATTGTTTGTTGCCACGTTCGTATATGACCGGTATGGTTTCACCTCTGTGGTTTTTGCTGACATCAATTAATTCAGCAGTGTTTTCAATGTTCTCACCGGCGAAAGTAATAATTTTATCGCCTTGCTTTAAGCCAGCTTTTTCGGCCGGATAACCTGGAGTAAGCGCACCAAGTTCGACAGGGCTGGAAATAACCGTAGTGTCAGATGGAATCGTAAACTGATTCGCAATAATTTTTGGCATGCCAGTAACTGCCAAGATAGTCAGCAATAATACGGCAATTAACCAGTTAACAACAACGCCCGCGAACAAAATTTTTGTCTTCTGCCAGAAGGTTGCATTACCATAGTCGCCTTTTTTGTTCGCGTCATCGCTTTCGCCTTGCAACTTAACAAAGCCGCCTAGTGGCAACCAGTTTAGTGTAAACAAAACCCCGTTCTTCAGTTTTTTAGCCCAAGCGCGTGGCGGGAAGCCAATACCAAATTCTTCAACCACTACCCCGTTACGTTTCGCAACAATGGCGTGGCCAAGCTCGTGGGCTGCAACCAAAAATACTAAAACAAAAAGCCCAACAATAATACCAATGACTAACATTTACCCTCCAAATCGGCGCTGTCTACGCGTATATTCTTTCATTATAGCCGTCACATCTTCTTTTGTCATGTCAGGCCAAGGTTTATCTAAGAACAATAATTCGCTGTAGGCAGAACGCCACAACATGAAATTACTAAGGCGCTGTTCACCACTGGTGCGAACAATTAAATCGATAGGAGGAATCTCGGGTGCGTAAATATTATCTGAAATAAGCTGAGTTGTTACTTCATCAGCAGATACACCGGATTGAACAATTTTTTTAACCGCTTCGGTAAGTTCCAGTTGGCCACCATAGTTAAAGCAGATTGCAAACTCACCGGCTGTATTACCTGCGGTTGCTGCTTCGGCTTTCTCGATAGCCTTAATAATTTTAGGGCTAATCCCCTCGCGTGAACCAATTACCTTTAAACGAATATTGTATTCGTTGAACATTGGAATGTCTGAGCTTAAAAGACGCAACACTAAACCAAGCAATCGCTTCACTTCATCAGCACTGCGATTCCAGTTTTCCGTAGAGAATACGTACGCCGACATATAGGTTACGCCACTCTCAATAGTAGCTACAGCAACATCCTTTAAGGCATTGTAGCCCGCTAGGTGGCCTTCGTATGCCGGTAACCCATGCTTCTTTGCCCAACGGCGATTGCCGTCAACAATATAGCCCACATGCTTCGGTAGAACCGGTGCAATGTCAGCCATTACAGTGTCAAAATCTCTTTTTCTTTTTCTTTAAACAGGCTATCAAGTTGGCTGTTTGATGAAGCAACGAGGTCGTCGATAGCTTTTTCAGAACGCTTTTGGTCATCTTCTGACATCTCTTTAGTATCTTTAAGGCGCTTTGTTTCTTTGAGTGCTTCTTGGCGAATGTTGCGAAGTGCAATACGAGCCTCTTCAACCTTTTCAGAAGTTTGCTTCACAATTTGCTTACGACGGTCTTCGGTAAGCGGTGGGATTGGAACACGGATAACGCGTCCGTCATCGCTTGGGTTAAGGCCGAGTGATTGGTCATTACGAATAGCGGCAACTACAGCTTGGATTGTAGATGGATCAAATGGCGTAATAGTAATGAGCTGCGCCTCGGGTACGGTAACGTTTGCTACTTGGTTGAGTGGCATTCGTTGTCCATAGGCTTCAACGGTAATGCTATCGAGCATTGTTGGGTGTGCGCGGCCAGTACGGACCTTTCGCAGTTCATCCGCAAAGTGTGAAATAGTAGCGGTAAAACGATCTTCATATTGTTTTTGGTTAAACATGTGTCCTCTTTCTTATATGTTACTAGTATACCACCCCATTCAACACCTTGAAGACATTGCTTTTTATAAATATAAGTGGTATAATATAAGTATATGGAAAAGAGTGTGTCGTCAGAGCCGTCTGACGAAATTAGGTTTATAAATCGCAGCGATGTTCAAGATGGATTAGCGATAGCCCAAGAACGGCTTTACGCGCTGAACGAGGACTATCAAAACCTCAGTGCCGACATAAACCCACACTCCGACACTCACCCTTACGAACAGGTCACTTTGTTTAACCTTGATGAACGACCCACCAATCGCGCCTCGGCAATCGCTCAAGCAAATGCGCACGGCCTTGAACTAGACTCCCGCCTTGACTTCAGCAAGGCATCTATTAGTAACCGGCGCATCATTCTCAGCCAAACTGCCCTTGGTGCGGCACTTAAGAAAAACGGACCACAATTCATAACAAGCTACATGAATAAAGACCATACAGTCTGGGCGCACCCTTTATACGTTGGTCAGCAGCAACGAGCTGCTATACAACTGGCTTTTACTAACGGCCAAAACCCTGATTGGAAAATACCTGCAAGCGAAGATGTTGAGAAAGTATTCAAAAAGCATGAACGGTCTTTAATACAAGTTGCTCGGTCATTAGCGATACTATCGCTTGATACCACTTCGCTTTCAAAAGAACTCGAACTCCAACCACCTATTACTGCAGATTCATTTATGGTTTCCTGGGACGTAATCAATTCCACTCCTGATGTCCTGAGTGCTCGCTACCCCACCCATGAGCGGTATCTTGATGCCTTCAAAAAGCGACGTAAAACAGAGGTAACTAGAAGTTACAATGTAACCTCCCTAGACCGTGGCGATGGTGAACACATTATTGTTCCAATTGGTGGCGACCTCAACAACAAAGACACTGCGAAACTATTCGGCCTTGAGCATATTAAACCACTGCTACAAAAGCTTCAGGCTACCCATGACGTTGTAGCGAACGCTTACGCACCAACTATCTCCCCTCGTATTGCCGTGCGCGTGGGTATGGGTAATTTCGAAGCAAACGAAAACGACTTTCTTACCAGCCAGGCAATTACCGAAACAGTAAAACGAGCTCGACAATCAAAAGGTTCTTCCGTCGCTTACACTCCCCAAGCTCGCAGAACGCTTCGTTCCAAATAAAAAACCTCCCGAATTAACGAGAGGTTTTTTTATTAAACAACTAAAGAATTAGTCGTTAACGCCCAATTCAATACGAGTGAAACGACGGATAATAAGGTTTTCACCTGTTTTCGCAACGTTTTCTTTAAGGAATTGTTCGACTGTTTGTGAGTCGTTCATAATGTAGGCTTGGTTCAAAAGAACTTTGTCAGCAAAGTGCTTCTTAACTTGACCATCAACGATTTTTTCAGCCATTTCAGCAGGTTTGCTTTTTAGAGCTTCGCTTGCAAGTGCTTCATCACGAACACGCTTTAGCTCTTCAGCTGGAATATCAGCTTCTGAAACGTAAATTGGGTTCATTGATGCAACTTGAAGTGCAATCATGTGTGCGAATTCTTTAAAGCCGTCAGTACGAGCAACGAAGTCAGTTTCACAGTTTACTTCTACGAGAACGCCAATGCGTCCGCCGTGTACGTAACTGTCAATAATACCTTCAAGTGCTTCGCGATCAGCTTTTTTTTCAGCCTTAGTAAGACCTTTTTTGCGCATTTCTTCAAGAGCCTTGTCGAAATCACCGTCAGCTGCAACGAGTGCAACCTTAGCGTCAGTTAGACCAACACCGGTAAGTTCTTTTAGCTTCTTAATGTCTTCGATAGATACAGCCATGTTAATTAAGCCTCCTTTTCGCCCTTATCTTCCTTTGATACACCTTTACCTTCAACGATAGCTTCAGCTACGTAGTCGAGGATAGTTTGGATTCCCTTGATAGCGTCGTCGTTACCTGGGATAACGTAATCGATAATGCTTGGGTCTGCATTTGTGTCTACAACAGCAACAACTGGTACGCCGATAGTCTTTGCTTCTTTGATTGCGTTGTCGTCACCGATAACGTCAATAAGGAACAATGCACCTGGCTTGCCGTTAAGGTTCTTGATACCGCTGTACTTAGCGTTAAGCGCATCAATTTCCTCTTGGAAACGTTGGATTTCAAGCTTGTTGTATTTCTTTTCAAGGTCACCAGAAGCCATGTTCTTTTCAAGATCTTTTAGTTTCTTGATTTGAGCACCGATAGTCTGGATGTTTGTAAGTGTTCCACCGAGCCATCGTTCAGTCATGTATGGTTGACCGAGTGCTTCAGCGGTTTGCTTGACGATATCTTTCGTTTGCTTTTTAGTTGCTACAAACAAAACAGTCTTACCGCTAGCGATAGTCTTTGTGATGAATGGTAGTGCAGCTTCAAGGCCTTCAACGGTCTTTGTAAGATCGATGATGTGGCTGTCTTGACGCTTGCTGTGAATGTATGGCGCCATTTTCGGGTGCCAACGGCTCGTCTTGTGTCCAAAGTGGAGACCAGATTCGAGCAATTTCTTAATATCAACCTGTACGGTCATATAATTTACTCCTTGTTATCCTCACCCTCAGCCCTGACTAATCAGGAGTATTGCGGAGGGTTGTGTCGTTTATAAAATGCTACCTATATAGTTTAACAGATGTCAGCAGGCTTGTCCAGAGGGGTTGGCTACTTTCCTCTTTGCAGAGAATTCGAGGTTTCGTTGCGCATAATTTCATGAGCATTCGAGATGACAACGAAGGCCTTTTTATCGACCGAATGTATGGCTGCCTTAATCTTTTGCTCTTCAAAACGAGTAATAACTGCCAATAGAATTCCGTGCGGTTCTGGGTCTTTTTTATTCGCTTCTTTTAAGTACGTTACGGGCTCTTCAATAACTTGATTAATAATTTTACCAATTTCACGGACCTTCATACTCACTACCCAAACGCTGCGCGATTCGTTCAAACCTTCTACGGTTACATCAATTGCCTTATGGGCCACGAAATACGCAATTAATGAATACAGCGCATTCTCCCAACCGAATACGAATCCGGCGGCAGCAATGATAATTCCGTTAATTACCATAATTGCCTCGCCTACTGTAAATACCGTCACACGGTCAATTAAAATGGCGATTGTATCTGAACCGTCGATAATACCACCGTAACGAATAACTAACCCCGAGCCAATTCCCACAAAAATACCACCAAAAATAGCGGCGAGAATCGGCTGATCAGTAAAGCCATGTGGCACGTGAATGAACGTCATTGCAGCAAGCGCGACAATACCAATGGTTGAGTACATCGCGAATTCTTTGCCAAATTTACGGTACCCAATAATGACGAATGGGATATTAAAAACTAATAGGAAAATACCGAACGGAATTCCCGATAGATAGGCACTGAGGATTGAGATACCGGTTACTCCACCATCAAGTAAGTGGTTCGGTAGTAAGAAGAATTGCAAGCCCGCAGCAGCGACAATACTTCCCAAAAGGACTAATAGTACTCGTTTCGCTGTATTAAGATTGATACGCGCTCCCATCCTTACTATTGGTTGTAGTTATATTGTACATTACCCTCGCCCACCGTGCCGATATTAGTGTAGAATGTAAACATATGTTTTTTAAAATTTTCCGCTGGTCTTTAATTGTTACCGTTTTATCACTCATCACCGCCTACTTTTACGGCGGCTGGACAGCCCTATTCTTGTGTTTTATGTTAGCCATTCTTGAAGTATCGCTCTCATTCGACAACGCCGTTTTAAACGCGACTATCTTGAAACGCATGAGCGAATTTTGGCAGAAAATCTTCCTTACGATCGGTATTTTTATTGCCGTGTTTGGTATGCGCCTGCTGTTCCCGCTTCTCATTGTTGGAATTACCGCACACCTTAACCCGGTTGAAGCAATTAACCTTGCGCTGCAAAAAGGTTCAATTGAAGACCCGGGTACTTACGCGTACATTCTTAACGAAGCGAAACCGCGAATCGCTGCCTTCGGTGGTATGTTCCTTCTCATGTTATTCCTCACCTTTGTTTTCGAAGACCGCAAACTGAAATGGTTGCGTTGGATTGAAATTCCACTGGCTAAAATTGGTAAGCTCAGCCAAATGGCAATTGTCGTTGCCCTCGTAGCGCTGGTATTCGTTGCTGAATTCCTAGCAAAAGAATCTGAAGTGGTACTGCTGGCCGGTATTTTGGGTATCGTTACCTACGTTGTTATTAACGGCCTTGGTAAGTTATTTGAAAACGGCATGGAACACAAACTCGAACACGACGAAAAGGTCGCGAAAAAAGCAGGCAGCAAAGGCGGCGCAAGCCAGCTGGTGCTTGCAACTGGTAAAGCCGGGTTCTTCTTATTCCTTTACCTCGAAGTGCTTGATGCTTCATTTAGTTTCGACGGCGTTATCGGCGCCTTCGCCATTACCTCTGACCCTATCATCATCGCCCTTGGCCTTGGATTGATTGGTGCGATGTTTGTGCGTTCTATTACTGTGTACCTCGTACGCAAGGGCTCACTGGGCAAATACGTGTACCTCGAGCACGGTGCTCACTGGGCAATTGGTGCGCTCGCAGTCATCCTTCTTGTAAGCATTGGTTACCATGTAAATGAAATAATTACCGGCTTAATCGGCGTCGTATTTATTGCAGCTGCATTTACAAGCAGTATCCTCCGCAACCGCAAACACAAACCTGAAACAATTGAAATTTAGTCTTTAAACCCCGAGGTTTCGGAGTACTTCAAACAGAACAAGTGCAGGCCAAAAGGCTGCTTTAATAAGGGCGACAATAAAACCCCAGACCGTAAGGTCCAATGAGAAAAAGTAAATAACTGCACCAATGTACGCGGTAAAGAATACCCACACAAGTGGACCTTGATCGCTCACTACTTTTACAATTCGTTCGTTTCTTGGCATACATATACTCCCTTTATGGTTAGTTCTATAATACTGCTAATAATTTAAAAGAGAAAGAAGGCTCCGGGGTTTAATCCGGAGCCTGCTAGCTCATTCCGTTGGTTTCGTGCGAAGCGGTTGCTCGTTGTAGCGAAGTTTCTCAAGGTTCAAGAAGCCCTGCATTGACGCAGACTTCATAGAGATGAGCACGTGCGGCCCTCTCCATACCTTCAACCTCCTCAGCTCTGCATAAAGGTCCGAAGGATTGGACCGAGCGACCGCCTGGGCAATCGCCTTCTTGTTCAAAGTGGTCTTCACCGTCAGAAACGGCAAGCCGTCCAGACGATTCTCGATAGCCTCAATGACAGGCTTTTCGTCCTTTGGCCACTCCATCTCGGGTTCGTCGTACACGAACTTGACCGTACCCATGGGCCGCTCGATAACTTGCTTCTTAAAGCGGCGAATCAAGACCGTGCGACTTTTTACCAAGAATGCACTCAGCTCTGCAAGAAGGGTGGTCACCTCACTCGGAGCTGTGCCGACCTCTTCGTCGTACAGCTTCTTGGCTTTATCGGTAGCCTCTTGAATACTGGCTGCCATTTTCAACTCAGCAGCCTTGATAACCGTTGCACGTTTCTCGATTTCCGTCAGCAGCTCGTCGAGCTTAATTTCGGTATAGATTCGCTTACGCCGGGGCGAACGTGTCGTCTTTGAAGGACTCATCAGAGCCTCACCAATCCTCTCTTTTGTAGGTACACCAGAAATGTCTAGCTTTGTCTATTATAACAAACTATTTAACGAGAGCGCGCTAGGGCAACAAGGCCACTGAAGCAAGTCAGCATTAATTGGCGATTATAGAGGTTATGGCCGAGTAGTTCAGCCTTACTTTCACTTGCATCAAAGGCCATTCCGTCCGTAGTTACACAGCACCATCCTATATCGAGAGCTTGCAATACTACACCTGTTTCATTAACGACTGCATGCGCCGAATCGATGATCGATTTGTCTAAATAACCAAACATAAGAGCCATCTTGCGCATCCCATTTGTTGCTAGGTACTGAGATGTGTCGTTGTCACTCAATGGCCAAGCTAGCTCTGCGTTAAAACCAAGCCGGCCTTGTCCCGAACCGTCACCGGTAGATTTTTGCATCATTAAAACATTGAGGTCGGGATCAAGCAACTCGTCAGGGGTAAACCGTCGAGTAGAAGTAAGCGCATACAACCAGCGTGAAGCAGCGGCTTCAGTACTTTCAGTGTCATCTATAGTGCGTTTGTTTTCTTTAAACCACTGGTCGCTTAATGTAAGGCGAACGCCACCTTTTTCAGGTGTAGCAAGCACCAATCCGGTTTCATCATCCAGAAGCTCAGGAAGCCGCGATTCTTGCATTGCACGATCATACGCAATCATCGGAACCTCGACGACAAGCTGGGTTGGCGAGTCAAATGCATACCTTAAGTGATTAATCATGCCCTAAATATACCACCACCCCTAGACAAATGGATAAAAAACAGATACAATAGTTCAGATTATGAAGACTAACCTACACCCAACCGATTACCGACCTGTCGTATTTAGCGATGACGTCGCCGGTTTCGCGTTTTTGACACAGTCAACTGCGCAAACCACTGATACCATTAAATGGGAAGACGGCAACGAGTACCC